>ERZ777306.176-NODE-176-length-132052-cov-36.397608_pt1 | contig 132052 bp, 94 predicted proteins | sample MGYA00374966_ERZ777306 | MGnify/ENA primary metagenome ERZ777306 (study PRJEB29329, sample SAMN06343882) | mouse gut metagenome | isolation source: Mouse cecum | place: Austria: Vienna | collected 2014-11-15 ... | reverse complement strand
TGTACCGGGGCGGATGCTTACGCACTTAAGAAAGAATTATTCGGGACAAAAACGGTTCGCGCCGCAAGTACAAGTTGGTCCGTACCTGCCGTTTCACGGATGCTGGCGTGATGAATACTTCCAAATAATGAATTTTTGCGGTCCTTGCCCCGTTCTTTTTATTATTTCGGCAATATTTCGTATATTTACAGCCTATTATGGCTTATGGGCATTGCCATAAAGCTCCAGGATGATGCAAAAGATTTGGATAGAGATATATGAGACCAGAAGATATTATTGAACAGGACGAAAGCGAAGAAATAAAAGATACGGAAGGACAGCCGGTTGCTGATGAAAACAGGGATGAGACTGTCGAAACGGAAGCAAGCCAGGAGACACATTCGGAATATAAGATACCGGGGAAATCGGAAAGCCGGGTGTCTTATCATTTGTCGGGCATGTATCAGGATTGGTTTCTCGATTATGCCTCCTATGTGATTTTGGAGCGTGCCGTTCCGCATATCAACGACGGGTTGAAACCCGTACAGCGTCGAATCCTGCACTCCATGAAGCGGTTGGACGACGGGCGATACAACAAGGTGGCGAATATTGTCGGACATACCATGCAGTTTCACCCGCATGGCGATGCCTCTATCGGTGACGCGCTGGTGCAGCTCGGACAGAAAGACCTGTTGATCGACTGCCAGGGAAACTGGGGTAATATCCTCACTGGCGACGGTGCGGCGGCTCCCCGTTATATCGAGGCGCGCCTCTCCAAGTTTGCACTTGAAACGGTCTTTAATCCGAAAACGACTCTTTGGCAACTGTCCTACGACGGGCGAAACAAGGAGCCGGTGACGCTTCCCGTTAAATTCCCTTTGCTGCTGGCGCAGGGTGTGGAAGGCATCGCTGTGGGGCTTTCTTCCAAAATATTACCGCATAACTTCAACGAACTTGCGGATGCTTCCGTCGCTTATCTGCGGGGGGAAGAGTTTACCCTGTATCCCGATTTCCAGACCGGAGGTTATATCGATGTGTTGAAATATAACGACGGCGAACGCGGCGGTTCCGTAAAGGTGCGTGCCAAGATTACGAAATTAGACAACAAGACGCTTGTCATCAGCGAGATTCCATACGGGAAGACAACCTCCACTTTGATCGAATCGATTCTGAAAGCAAATGATAAGGGAAAGATTAAGATCAAGAAAGTCGACGATAATACGGCCCGTAACGTGGAGATCCTCGTGCACTTGGCTCCGGGTGTCTCTTCCGATAAGACGATCGACGCGTTGTATGCCTTCACGGATTGCGAGATCAGCATTTCGCCGAACTGCTGCGTCATTATGGACAATAAGCCGCACTTCCTGACGGTAAGCGATGTGCTGAAACATTCGACAGACGACACGCTGCACCTGCTCCGTACCGAACTGGAAATACAGAAACAGGAACTGGAAGAGTCGCTCTTCTTTGCCTCCCTGGAAAAGATCTTCATCGAAGAACGCATTTATAAAGACAAAGAATTTGAAGAGGCGAAAGATATGGATGAGGCGATCGCCCACATCGACAAACGCCTCGACCCTTTCAAACCGCACTTCATCCGCGAAGTGACCCGCGAAGACATCCTGAAACTGATGGAGATCAAGATGGGACGCATCCTTAAGTTCAATACGGATAAATGTAATGCGATCATAGCCCAGTATAAGGAAGATATTGCGAAGATCGACGACCATCTGGCGCATATCGTGGATTACACGATCGACTGGTTCATGATGCTGAAAGAGAAATACGGCAAGAACTATCCGCGCATGACCGAAGTGCGCAACTTCGACACGATCGAGGCGACTAAGGTTGTCGAGGCGAACGAGAAGCTGTATATCAACCGCATTGAAGGGTTCATCGGGACCGGCTTGAAGAAAGACGAGTATGTCTGCAACTGTTCCGATATCGACGATATTATTCTTTTCTACCGCAACGGCACGTACAAAGTCGTGAAGGTAAGCGAAAAGATGTTTGTCGGGAAGGATATCCTCTACCTGAATGTCTTCAAGCGGAACGATAACCGCACGATCTATAATGTGATCTACCGGGACGGAAAAATAGGATATAATTATATCAAACGTTTCGCTGTAACAGGCGTCACGCGCGATCGGGAATATGATATAACCAAAGGAACGGAAGGCTCGCGCATCCTCTATTTCAGCGCCAATGCCAATGGCGAGGCCGAGACGGTGAAGGTGATCCTGAAACCGAAGCCCCGTCAGAAATTGCTTGTCTTTGAGAAAGATTTCAGCGAGATTGCGATTAAAGGGCGCGGTTCTATGGGAAATATTCTGACAAAGGCGGAAATACATAAGATCAGCCTGAAGCAGAAAGGAAGTTCGACATTGGGAGGCCGTATGGTCTGGTTCGACCGCGATGTGCTGCGCCTGAATTACGATGGGCGCGGAGAGGAGTTAGGTGAGTTCCAGAGTGAAGATCAGATCTTAGTGATCCTTCAGAATGGCGATTTTTATACGACCAACTTCGATCTGAGCAATCATTATGAACCAAATATCTTGAATATCGAGAAGTTCGATGCGAATAAGATTTGGACGGCCGCTCTTTACGATGCCGACCAGAAATATTATTATCTGAAACGTTTCCAACTGGAAGCCGGAAGCCGCAAACAAAATTTCCTCGGCGAGAATCCGAAGAGCCGCCTGATGTTGCTTACTGATGAAGTATATCCACGGATAGAAGCGGTGTTTGGCGGGCATGATGCCTTCCGTGAACCGTTGGTGTTGGATGCGGAAGAGTTTATCGCAGTGAAAGGGTTCAAAGCAAAAGGCAAACGTATCTCGACTTTTGAGATACAAACGATCAACGAGCTTGACCCAGTTCGCTTTCCTTCCGTAGCACAGCCGCGGCAAGAAGGTGGTAGCGATGATGAAGAGGCGGATCTCGATCCGGATCGGGATAAGAGCAATTCGGATATTATCGATGAGATTACCGGGCAAATGAAACTTTTTGATGAATAGTGCGTATGAATAAGACAACCAGTCTGATGTTTCTGTTCCTTTGTCTGGCTTTGCCGCTGATGGCTCAGTCTGATGAGGACGAAGTGCCCCGCTCGACCAACGAGAGTACGATGGTCGGGATCGGTGGTTATAATTTGCGGGACACCTATCTCTCGCCCAGTACGGACATTAATTATACGGGCTGGGTGGCGCGGATTCTCAATGAACGGATGAAGGTTGTGCGGCTGTCGGACTATAAAATATCACGGCAGCAACTGATTAACGTGGAGTTCGGTTCGACCCGCAACGGGGCGGAGACGGCAAACGAATATGCCGGTTTCGTAGACTACAGCCTTGGCTATCATTACCGCTTCCCGCAACTGCTGCCCGGACTGAAGGTCTTGACCGGTGCTTCTGCACGTCTCTCGGGCGGTTTTATCTATAACACGCGTAACAGCAACAACCCGGTTTCCGGTAAGGCGGACTTCGACTTGAACTTGTCGGCTATGGCGATCTATAATTTCAAGATCCAGGATTTTCCGCTCACGTTCCGTTATCAGGCGGAGATACCCTTTGCCGGCGTGCTCTTCTCGGTGCATAAGGGCGAACCCTATTATTTCTTGACGCAAGGCAGTGCGGATGGGATCGTGCGGTTCAGTTCGTTCCATAATAAGTTTGCGATGCGGAACTATTTCACGCTCGATATTCCGGTGTCGAACTTTACGGTCCGCGTCGGCTATCTGAATAGTATGTACCGGACGGATGTGAACAGCATCAAGACGCATATCCTCTCCAACTCCTTTATGGTCGGGCTTGTGAAAGAATTTGTCTCTTTCGGCGGCAAGCGTTTAAAGAAGGATGCTCACCGATACAGAAGCGCCTACTATGGAAATTGAAAATTAGAAATTGAAAATTAAAGAATATGATATCTGATTTATTTTGCCGTACTCTTCAGAGGGCGGTAATGAAATATTATCTCCTTTTCTTTTGCGTCCTGTTCTCCAGTTGCGAGAAAGCGACAGAATATAATTCGTCTCCTCGCGATAACTTCGAGGCGCTTTGGCGTATCATGGACGAGAACTACTGTTTCTTTACCTTCAAGGATGTGGATTGGGACGACGTGCACGACCGGTATAGCCTGCTTGTGGGGGACACGATGAGCCAGTATGAATTGTTTGATATTCTCGGTAAAATGCTTGCCGAGGTAAAAGACGGCCATACCAACCTGATCTCCTCTTTCGATATGTCCCGTTACTGGGCCTGGTACGAAGATTATCCGGCCAATTTCTATACTGAAATACAGGACAATTATCTCGGTACGGACTACAAGATTGCCGGGGGGATGAAATACAAACGTTTGGCGGACGATAAGATCGGATATGTCTATTACGGCAGTTTCTCGAGTGGCGTAGGTGAAAACAATCTGGATTATATGTTCTTGCATTTCAAGGAATGCAAAGGGCTGATATTCGATGTGCGTGATAATGGAGGCGGTTCCATGACTTTTTCCGACCGTATCGCTTCACGTTTCCTCGAGGAGAAGATGCTGACGGGCTATACCCAATATAAGAAGGGAAACGGGCATAACGACTTTACCGAGCCCAGTCCAATCTATCTTTCCCCATCGGACCGTATTCGTTGGAGCCGTCCGGTTATCGTGTTGACAAACCGCCACTCTTACAGCGCTACAAACGATTTTGTCAATGTGATGCGCTTGCTGCCGCAAGTCACGATCATGGGCGATCGCACGGGAGGTGGTAGCGGCCTGCCTTTCAGTTCGGAATTGCCGAACGGATGGAGCGTCCGTTTCTCGGCTTGTCCGGTGTTGGATGTGAACAAACAGCATACGGAATTCGGAATCGACCCGGATATCAAGGTGTCTATTACAGGCGATGATATCATGAAAGGACGGGATACGATCATTGATGCCGCAATCGAATTGCTGTTGGCTAAGAGCGATTCGGCTCAGATTCCTACTGAATGAAATAAAAAGAGAAACAATGACGATAATCCACAAAAAAGCCGCACTCCCTATAATAAAATGGATGCGGCTTTTTTGTTGCTTTCCAGCGAAACAGTCTCTCGATTCCCCCTCTGCAAAGACTTTGTTAACCTTAGATCTAAAATACTATGAAAAAAACTCACTGCAAATATAAAGTATATTTATTGAATATGCAAGAGTTCTTGGTTACATTTTATTGCAAATTTGCTACTTTTTGTTTTAAATTTGACACTGTGTGCGGATTCACACTATTATTATATCAATAATCTATTGATTCTGACACCTCTGAATCGCCTTGAAATCCGCTTCCTAACTGGAATTTCTCTGGGATGGAATTCAGGATATCGAACAGTTCTTCCACAGTCTCTGCACGCAACATCGCAACACGTGTTTGTTTGAAATCGGGAATTCCTTTAAACAACGGAGTTGCAGCTAAATGCCTGCGGATATGGAGAATTCCCCGGCGTTCATCCAGACGTTCCACACTTTGTTCCACCTGCTTTTTCAAGATATCCAGATACCAGGAGAAAGATTCGGCAGGCAATAATTCGCCTGTATTTAAATAATGCTTTACTTCACGGAAAATCCACGGACGGCCAATACTGCCGCGGCCGATCATGACGGCATCCACTCCATACTGTTCGAAACGTTGTTTGCAAACCTCGGCGGAAATGACATCGCCATTACCGATTATAGGAATATGCATACGGGGATTCTTTTTTACCTCGCCGATCAACGTCCAGTCCGCTTCTCCCGTATACATCTGCGCACGGGTACGCCCGTGGATAGAAAGAGCGGCAATACCGCAATCCTGCAATTGCTCGGCCAGATCCACAATAATCCGGTTATCGGCATCCCAACCCAGACGGGTTTTCACGGTTACAGGAATCTTCACCGCTTTAACGACTTCGCGGGTGATATCCAGCATTAGCGGGATATTGCGCAACATACCGGCACCTGCACCTTTGCCCGCCACCCGTTTCACCGGGCAACCGAAATTGATATCGAGGATGTCCGGATGAGCGGCCTCGCAAATCTGTGCGGCTTCGACCATTGTCGGGACATCACGGCCATATATTTGGATGGCGACAGGACGTTCTTCATCCGCTACGTTCAGCTTTTGTTGTGTTTTATTTATGCTACGTATCAGGGCGTCTGCCGAAACAAACTCGGTATAAACCATATCCGCACCAAAACGTTTACACATCAACCGGAAAGATATATCTGTAACATCTTCCATAGGAGCCAGGAAGACGGGGTGTTCACCTAAATCTATTGTACCTATTTTCATATTTATCGTCAATAACGGGTACAAAGGTACTGATTTCCTGCTAAAAATAGGGGTGAAAGGAGATCTACTAAGAAATATAGTAAAATAACTATATATTATAGTTGTATTACTAAATAATATAGTTATATTTGTGCATTCCTCTAATAAGAAACGGATTATGATCAGATTAACATCAAAAGAAGAAGAAATATTGAGTTACTTCTGGGCAAAAGGTCCTCTTTTTGTACGCGAACTACTCGACTTGCAAGAAGAACCCAAGCCGCATTACAACACTTTGTCCACAATTGTCCGCTCACTGGAAGAAAAAGGATATATCGGATATAAAGTGTATGGCAATACGCACCAATACTACGCGCTGGTATCGGAAGACGACTACCGGCGTAATTCCCTGAAACAGGTGATCGGCAAATATTATGACAATTCGTATACCCGCGTCGTTTCGACGCTGATCGAAGAAGAAGCGCTTACGATCGACGAACTTCAGGAACTGATCCGGCAAATCAAGAACAAATAAAAGCCAACGCTTATGGAAGCCTTTCTTCTATACATATTAAAATCCGGTATTTGCCTGACTGTATTCTATGTCTGTTTCAAGGCGTTGTTCAGCAACGACACGTTTTTCAGGTTCAACCGCTGGATATTACTGGTTGGAATTGCGATTTGCATGCTCTTGCCGATCTGCCGGATCAAAACAGTCCGGTTTCTCCCACTTAGTCGGCCGGTCAGCCAATTAGAGATGATTTTCCAGGAAGAAGAGGTTAAAATAGTTCCGGATCCGGAAAAGGAAAAAATGATTACGGCCGTAACAGAGCAGAAAAATACATCCGTTCCCTGGACAGAGATAATCGGGGTTATTTATTTTACGGGCTGCTGTATATGTTTGTGTACAACGATTCTGTCATTCAGAAAAATGTATCAACTGGCAGAGAGAGGCCGAAAACTAAGACAGGGAAAGTACACGTTGATTTTGATTTCCGGCTCCCTGTCTCCCTTCAGTTGGGGGCGTTATATCTTTCTTTCGGAAGACGATTACCGGAATCATCCGGAGGAAATATTAATACACGAAAAAATGCACCTCCGCTATAACCATTCAGTCGATCTGATCTATATGGAAACGACTCTTCTGCTGCAATGGTTTAATCCCGCCGTATGGCTATTAAAAAGGGAATTGCGGGATATACACGAATACCAGGCGGATAAAGGTGTACTCAGCCAAGGCATCGATGCAACAAAATATCAACTATTACTCGTGAAAAAAGCTGTCGGCTCCAGCCTCTACACTCTTGCCAACAGCTTCAACCACAGTAAAATTAAAAAACGTATTACTATGATGTTAAAAAAGAAATCGAACAATTGGGCCCGGTTGAAGCTTGCGCTCCTGGTCCCGGTAGGCTTCGCGGCCTTAAGTGCGTTCGCCCGTCCGGAGGCAAGTCCGCCACCGGCAGCAAAAATGGCCGGCAACCTTCATCTACCGGTTAACAAAAGTATGGTAAATAAGGAAACTATGCAACAGGATCATGCAGTTTTCCTCACCTACAAAGAATCGGATTCAGAGGATCTGAACAGTATAGTATGCAAAAACTTGGACAGGATCAGAATGCGAGTAGCGGAGGGGCAATTCAAGAACGCCTTAGAAGTAACTGTCAATCCGGCTTTCAATGATATACCGGCTTCTTATTTAGAAAAGGTAAAAGGTGTTTTGGAAGAAAAGGGGATTAAATGCAAGATCGACATGGCTGTGCCGAATACTGTCATGGATGAAGTTGCCAAACCTTCCCGCAGATATGATGATGTGGTTTATCTGATTCAGAATAAAAAGATTGTCGTAGCGCTTAGCATAAGTAAATTCAGTGCGAATCAGAATGATCCGCGACTGGATCAGATATCCAAGTCTACTCCTCTGATCCTTCAACCTGAGAACTCCAAGATTTCCAGGCAAGAGATGGAGAAACTCAAAAGCCTATTGGAGAAAAAAGGGTTGACTGGCGAAATCAACACGAATGTTTTCAAGATCGGAGATGCTGCTGCTCCACCTCCTCCGCCACCACCTCCTGCGGGACAGGTTACTTTCAGTTATCGGGACGGGCAACCGGACCAACAGTTCGTTTTATATGATCGCCATGCCAAACCGGGACCTAACCTCGGACAACGCATAGACAAGATTTACAGGGATAATATTACGAAAGTAAGCATCAAGATCAACAAAAGAGCTCCTAAAGACCTGGTGGAAACCGTCAAGCAAGAACTGAAGAAAAAGATCGATTATCCTGTCCAGTACGAAATATTGCAATTCGTCGACTAAGGATCAGAGATATAGCGTACATATTTATCACCCTCTCCGTTTGCAAAACCCATTTTGGGAGAGTAAACGGGGAGGAATAACCTTTTCCATAAATAAAGATTGCCTATTGAGGAATGTTACTATCTTTACCCCTCCAAAAGAAGGATTCAGATGATACATAAAATAGGGATACTCTTTCTCATTTGCCTTTTCACGGCCTGTTCTTCTTCCGGACAGAACGGGATTGCGACCACCGGTGAACTTCTTCGGCAGGCTGCTTTTTACAGAGAAAGGTTGCAGTTTCTCCCGGCATTAGAGACCTATAGACAGGCGATCGAGCAGGCGGAAAAAGAAAAGGACAGCGTTGCCCTTTCCATTGCCTATCTGGAAACAGGAAAAATCTACCGGAAACAATCATTGAAGCAGAAAGCATTGGAAAACGAGAATATAGCATTAAACTATATCCGGAACCCTGCCGGTGACTCACTACGACTGGTGCTTTACCGGGAAATAGGTGATATCTATTCCCTGTCCGGGCAGGCAGACAGCGCCTTTTATTATTATGTAATGGCCGGTTGCCGGATCAAACAGGCAAAGATCCTGCAGCAGAATGGAAGTTATAAAGAGGCTGAAACTTTATTAAAAGCAGAGTCGGGACAAACGGTTCCACGGGAAGAGAAAGCGGAAATATATTTAGCTCTGGCAGATTTGCAAATTACAGTGGGGAAATTGGATGAAGCCGAAAAGAATTTAAGTGAAGTCCCTTCTTCCCATCCGCATCTATATGCCGCCCTGTCACGTATCGCCCAAAATCGTGGAGATAGTTTGCAAGCGGATTTCTACCACAAAAGCTACCTCCATTACTTATCTGAACTGCGACAGGAAAAAGAACAAAATCAAATCACCCGACTCCTCCGAGCCTCGGAGCAGAAAGAATGGGAAAGACGTTTGTCCAACACCCAAAAAACACAGAAAGGTCAGATATACGTCTGGCTCACTCTACTTATATCTTGTAGTTCAGGAATCTGGGGTTATTCCCGCTACCGACAGAAGAAGACCGCCGTTTCTCTGTCCGAGGCAGACTTCCATTCTTCGGAAATTTACCTGCGTTTCCACAAAAAGGAAGAATGGAAACCAGCTCCCAAAGACTGGGAAGAACTATTACAAGCGCTCAACCGGACCTATCCGGAGTTTCGCGAACGGCTGAAAAAAGAAGTACCGAAGCTTAGCGAACAGGAATGGCGCATGTGCTGCCTAATCAAGATGGAAATTCCCCCTTCGACTGCCGCCATGCTTCTCTGTTGCACCAACCAGGCAATTTCGATGCGTCGCGTACGCCTGTATCGGAAAATAACGGGTGAAAAGGGTACGCCTGAGCTATGCGACTCCTTGATCCGTGATTTTTAAGCAAATGTGAACTGATGTGAAACCGCAAAGCAAACCGTTTCCTCTATTTTTGCCAGAAAAAAGCGTATGAAAAAGATGTTGTTCGGGCTTATGACAGCCATTATCACTTTTACCGGATGCGGATCAGATCAATCCGCCGGCAAATTACCCCAGATCGATCTGACAGCAACAAGTTTCACTTCCGGTCAAGTAGGGATTGCAGACGAAATAGAATCCATCGAATATGTCCCGTTGGAGCTGACAGATGAATCACTGATCGCAGATGTCTTGGATTTATGTGTTTCCGACGAATACATCTTCGTCTATTCCACCCGTCAGGACGGTGTCCTGCAGTTCGACCGGAAAGGGAAGTTCCTGCGCTGTATCGCTAAAACAGGAAACGGACCGGGAGAAACCGGACAGATCATCTCGCTAACGGTAGATGAAGAGAACCGCCTCTTCTGTGTCAGCGAATACTTCTCCACTTCTTTCTACTCCTTTGATGGAGAATTTATCAAAAAAATAGAGAATCCCCGCCCTTACTCTTACCAATTTTCAGTCGGACCGAATACGATGGCTGAATTAGGACGGATGTACGTTCCCATGAATACACCGGGGATGTTCAGTCTCGGAGTGTTTAACTGGGCCATAGACGATACGATCGCATTCCGGCATACGATCGGGAATATGGATCTTATGCCGTTGGAAGAGACAAGCCTGAAAGGTTGGATCTACAGCGGCAGCACAGACGGCATACTTTGCTATTCGGACGGGATAGACACGGTTTGGAATGTAAATGCTCGGAATATCGTTCCGGCTTTCCTTATCAACACGGGATATTCTGCCGAGGAAGAAAAAGAAATGCGCTCTTCCAAAACCGGTAATGAGGCGGTAGACGGGAAATATAACGTCTTCAGCTTCTTCGAGACACCCCGGCATTACTTCGTTAAATGCTTCGAAGGTTCCGACCAATCCAGGTTCTATCTATACAGTTTTAATAAGGAAACCGGCGAACTGGCGCGTGAAACTTCTCCGTTGAATGCACAGGAATTATTCAAAAACAATTGGACTTTGGCAGGGATAGGCATCCGCAATGCAAAAGACAGCGGCCTGCCCATCTGGCCTTACCTGTCTTATCCCGGTAAAAAGCAAATGGTACAATTCAACACCGCCGTAGAAATCGAATATCTCAAAGAGAAAAGTCCCGGTCTGGAGAAACACCCAGTTTTGCAACAGATAACGGAAGGCTCGAATCCACTCGTTACGATTTATCATTTATACTGAAATCCATATGCACAGGCACAGGCATCCTCCTGAAATTCCATGCGGGTGGAACAACTGCTCCATGCAAGTGGAGCTAAAGTTTCATGCCTATGGAACCGGAAACGGATGCCCATGCAATTCTTCTCGGATATTATTCCTACCTTTGCGGCCAAACCAGTAAATGTATAAGAACCTGTGAACGAGAAAAATTTTGAAATAATGGCGCCTGTCGGTTCGTACGAATCACTGATGGCGGCTATCCAGGGAGGAGCCGACTCTATCTACTTCGGCATTGAAGGGCTGAATATGCGTTCCCGCTCTTCCAACAACTTTACAACAGACGACCTGCGCAAGATCGTAACGATCTGCCGGGAGCACGGTATTAAAAGCTACCTGACCGTCAACACGGTTATTTACGGGGAAGACCTGCCTCTGATGCGTGAGATTATCGACGCGGCAAAAGAGGCGGAGGTGTCTGCCATTATTGCGGCCGACGTAGCAGCCATGAACTATGCCAACAGTATCGGGCAGGAAGTGCATCTCTCCACACAGCTCAACATCTCTAATGCAGAAGCGCTGAAATTCTATGCCCGCTTTGCCGATGTCGTCGTTCTGGCCCGCGAACTGAACTTGAAACAGGTACACGAAATCTACCGTCAGATCATCGACGAACAGATCAAAGGTCCGAAGGGGGAACTGATCCGTATCGAAATGTTCGCCCACGGCGCCCTCTGCATGGCCGTTTCAGGCAAATGTTACCTGAGCCTGCACGAGATGAACGCTTCCGCCAACCGGGGAGCCTGCATGCAGATCTGCCGCCGCGCTTATTCGGTAAAAGACAAGGACAGCAACATCGAACTGGATATCGAGAACCAGTATATCATGTCGCCTAAAGACCTGAAAACGATTCATTTTATGAATAAAATGATGGATGCAGGCGTACGGGTATTCAAGATCGAAGGACGCGCCCGCGGCCCCGAATACGTCCGACTGGTGACCGAATGCTATAAAGAAGCTGTACGTGCCTACTGCAACGGTACGTTCGATGAAGAGAAGGTTGCCGCTTGGGACGAACGCCTCGGCAGCGTGTTCAACCGGGGATTCTGGGACGGTTACTACCTGGGACAACGGCTGGGCGAATGGAGCAGCAAATACGGCTCCGGTGCAACTAAGAAGAAAGTATATGTAGCCAAAGGAATCAAATATTTCGACAAGATCGGCGTGGCCGAATTCGAAATGGAATCCGGCAGCTTGAAAGTGGGTGATGAAATCCTGATTACCGGGCCGACTACGGGTGCCGTTATGCAGACGATAGAAGAAATCCGCGTAGATCTGAAGCCAGTGGACGAGACTGTCAAAGGCGAACGTTTCTCCTTCAAGGTAAACGAGAAAGTCCGTCCATCCGACCGGCTGTATAAAATGGAAAAAGTTCAACTCGAAAAAGTATTTGAATGATGAAAGAGTATATCTTTAAATTGACAGACAAGGTCCGCGACTACGAATGCGACCTGCAAGGAGTAGTCAACAACTCCAACTACCAGCATTATATGGAACATACCCGTCATGAGTTTCTGGAATCGCTCGGCGAGAACTTCGGGCATATGCACGCAAAAGGAGTGGACGGGTTCGTGTCGCGGGTAGAAATCCAATATAAAACCTCTCTCAGGAGCGGTGACAGCTACATCTCTTGCCTCAACGTACACAAGAAAGGTGTCAAGCTCGTATTCGAGCAGGATATCTACAGGGCTTCCGACAACGCACTGGCGACGAAAGGAATCGTCGAATCGGTTATTGTCGAAAACGGAAAGTTGACACGAGGCGAATATTTCGATGAAATGCTAAAAAGAATAGAACATACATGACAGACAAACAGATTTACCAAATCGGCCTTACTATGATAAACGGCGTGGGAGATATCCTGGCGCGCCATCTCCTGCAAACTTTGGGAGATGCAGAGGCCGTGTTCGCTGAAAAGCGACAGTTATTAGAAAAGATCCCAGGTATCGGCAGCAATATTGCTGCCGAAATCAAACGCCCGGAAATCCTGCTACGGGCAGAAAAAGAGTTGGCCTTTATCGAGAAAAATCACATTACCTGCTATTTCCTGACCGATACGAGTTACCCGGCACGCCTCCGGGAATGCCCGGACGCTCCCGTACTTTTCTATTTCAAAGGAGATACAAACCTCGATGCAACCCGCATCATCAGTATCGTAGGCACACGTAATGCGACCGAATACGGACGCGGGCTGACCGAATCCCTGATAAAAGACCTGGCAAAGGCTGTCCCGGACCTGCTGATCGTCAGCGGGCTGGCGTACGGCATCGATATCTGTGCCCACCGGAGCGCTCTGCACAACCAGCTCCCGACAGTTGCAGTACTGGCGCACGGCTTGGATCGCATCTACCCTTCCAGCCACCGGAGTACGGCTGTCGAGATGCTGGAATCGGGCGGGTTGTTGACTGACTTCCCCAGCGGAACAGAGCCGGACCGTCCTAATTTCATCCGCCGGAACCGGATCGTCGCCGGAATGTCCGACGCAACCATTGTGATCGAATCGGCTGAGAAAGGAGGTTCTCTGGTAACCGCCGATATTGCATTCTCCTACGGACGGGACGTCTACAGCTTTCCGGGACGCGTCGGTGACAGCCATTCCAAAGGTTGCAACAACCTGATCCGGCAAAACAAGGCCGGCCTGATCACATCTGCCGATGATCTGCTCTCCGCACTTTGCTGGGATATACAAGCCACGGCAGCCCCCGTGCAAACGGAACTGTTCTTCTCCGATGCGGAAGTGCCCGCCACAGAACAAAATCCGGTTTTAGCAATCATGCGAACGAAAAAGGAGATCCATATCAACGAGCTTGCCCTGGCACTGAACATGCCGGTTCATCAACTTTCTACATTATTGTTCGAACTGGAAATAAACGGGAAGATAAAAGCATTGCCGGGAAACATCTACAAACTGTTCTGACCGGGCTATTTATAGGCTCACCTGTCAGATCAAATATTGGCATATGTGAACCTTATTGTTATCCCCGGCTTATTGTACGGTTTCCTGAAATTCCCGCTGGTCTAAATCGAAACAGTAACGCATATAATTTGGTTTTCTACCCCATTTATTTCAAATTACCCCTGCGGGTAATATTTTTTAAGAAACTCGAAATAATACAACGCATTGGATAACAGAAAGATATGGATATCTCTTTTTTCAAGGAAGTTATTGTTCGATTTAACATTTTAAGGAGACGGGTCTACCTTCTTCCATCGGTATATTGGCACATTGTCCGATTGACTCATTATTTTCTCATTTAAACGTATCGAACAAGGGAGTGCATCCGATAATTAACATAGATCATGTTCTCTATAAATAACGGGGTAAGCCATTTTATATAAAAAGAGGGAGGGAACCTATATAAAAAATTAAAGGCTGTCTCACGACAACCCCTAACCAACTTTGTTAACCTTAAATCTAATACTATTATGAAAAAACCACAGTGCAAAGATACACTCGTTAAGAGCATTTGTCAAGCATTTCGCCGCTAATACTTGTTAATTGAATAGGCGTTAATAGCAAAAAGATTTTAATCAGCCCTAAAGAGTCTTTTAAACCGCACTATTTTGTTAAAACCAACCCTTGAAACAGGTACGGATAGTCCGTTTCGATCACATCGGGATGCGTCGCAATCTCTACTTGATAGCCTGAAATTTTCTCCGCTTCCGTTTTGGCTCTGTCGTGAGTCGGAGCAACTGAGATCATACACATAACTCCATTCCGGTGCAGGGCGTCATACAACGATTGCTGCTCGGGTTTCATTTTCGGACCGACATATGCCATCACCTGCCCCCAAGGAACACCGGCTTTTTCATATTTATCGAATTCTTCCCGGTTCTTACACCAACAGGAAAACATTGCATCCGGTTCCCGGTCGAGATAATAACGGGCTTGCCCGGCATTATGAACCGTATACATGACATTGACAGGCTTTTCCTTTTCGATAAAATCAGCCATTACCTCCAACGGTACATCCTTAATATCCAGATTCAAGATTGTTTTGCCCTTGCTCCATTCGAGGCATTCTTTCAAGGTCGGAATCTTGAAGGCAGTTACATTGCCGTTCCGGTCTATTAGGTTGAATTGTTGCAGCTCCGTATAGGTATAATCGGAAACTTTTCCTTTTCCGGTAGTAGTCCGGTCGATGGTTTCGTCGTGCATCAGGACGATCACCCCGTCTTTTGTCAAGCGCGGATCTATCTCGAAAAACGATTCCATATAAGATAATGTCTTCTCGAAAGATTCGATGCAGTTTTCCGGATAGCCGTCCAGCATCCCACCACGATGTCCGCTGATAACGACCGGACGGTCGGGAGCATACCGGAAATAGGCATGCAGGTCCCGGCTATTTTTTACCGGAATGTAATGAGGATTTTGCTTTTTGTCCGAAGCCGAAAGACTCGCGGCAGGCATAAAGACTCCTAAAAGAAACACAAGGATAAAAGATAACATTTTCATGATATTCGTATTTACATAGATTCCTTTTCAATTACACGGCCTAAAAGTAAAACTTTTTTACCAGCATTACGCTATAAAAAATACTACAAAAACATGAAAATATGACCGGAAACAAGAAACACACAAGAAGAGGCAGGTATATAAAAAAATTAAGGATTGTCATCCCGACAACCCCTAACCAACTTTGTTAACCTTAAATCTAATACTATTATGAAAAAACCACATTGCAAAGATACGCCCGCCAAGCCCGTTTGTCAAGCCTTTTACAGCCAATATATGTTAAGTTTTGACAAGCCTTTTGCCAAAAAGTGTTAGACACTTTAAAACTATACAGAATACGTGCAAAAACTGCTAAATTTAACACTCCCCCGTACTTGTTTCCAGTGTTTTCAATTCCCCTGCCAACCAACTGCAGGGAAGGAACGACCTTCTTGAGAAAGCGGTTGAAACAATCGCTACAGAACCAGTTCCCTGAACAGCGTTTCCAACGTTTGGTCCAGATCGTCGGAAAAGCCCGGATGCGGACGTGAAGTCTGGATAGATGCACTCCGCACGGCCGTCAGCCAGCGGAACCGTTCCGGGATATCGAGCGTAGCGATAGGGCCGCCTTCTTTTGCACCGGAACAAATTTTATCGAAAACATGCAGGTTGGCAAATAACGATTCCCGGTCCAACTCGGTAGAAAACAGATTCAGCTTGTCCTCGTCTACTTTATAAAGCGCCTTGATATATTTCGCCCTCTTCGAAAACAGAATAATTCCCACATTGAAGAACTCCTCCCGTTCTACTCTGGGGACCAGACGGATAACGGCATATTCATATAAGTGCTTTCCTTGCATCCTGAGCTTCTTTTATAAATGTTTCGGAATGTGCCAGTCTCTCACATAAGAACCGGATATAAATCTCTCTTATCTCTTGCGGCGTGCCGGGGTTTTCGTTCCAGTGCAACCAATCGTCGGGAACCAGGGCCACGATCTCCTGTAATTTCTCTTCCGTCAGCAAACGTTTCATATCGGCATCTGCCTCCTCCAACCGCGAAGCCTCGGGCAACAGCACATGATCTTTGATCTGCACGAAAGGGCTTACGGCATGTTTCTGCCAGTTCACCCACGAATAATGGAAATAGAGCGAGGCACCATGATCGATCAGCCACAATTCCTTATGCCACATCAGCATATTGGTGTTACGGAATGTACGGTCCACATTGGTCAGAAATGCATCCAGCCAAATAATCCGGGATGCTAATTCCGCTCCGACCTTTGTCACTACCGGATCAAAAGTAAGCGCTCCCGAGAGGAAATGCAAGCCGAGGTTCAAACCGCGGCTACCTTGCAAGAGATCCTGGATCTCTTCGTCTCCCTCCGTTCGCCCGAACGCTTCGTCCAGATTCAGAAAGACCAGTTCGGGAATCCGGAAACCGAGCGCACGCGCGATTTCCCCGCCTATCAGTTCAGCTATCAACGCTTTCGTCCCGTGGCCTGCCCCGCGAAACTTCACGACATATTTAAACTCGTCATCAGCTTCCGCCAATGCCGGCAACGATCCGCCTTCCCGCAGAGGCATGATATAACGCGTCACATTCGCTGTCCGTAATTCCATCACATTCCTGTTATTTGAAGATAAAGATACAAGTTCTTTTTAAACAAACGAAAAATTACAATAGTTTGGAAGGAAAAAGGGAAGGAAACCCCTATAAACAATTAAAGGCTGTCTCACGACAACCCCTAACCAACTTTGTTAACCTTAAATCTAATACTATTATGAAAAAACCACAATGCAAAGATACATGCGTCAAGCCCGTTTGTCAAGCCTTTTACAGACAATATATGTTAAGCCCAGAAGAGCTTTGCGGTAAAAAGTGTTACAAAGGGCAAAACTTTATACAATGGAATCAAATTCTGCTAAAATTAACACTTCAACCTTTCCTTTTTAAAGAGAAAGACGCTCTTTCAGGAGCTTATAACCAGCATTACTCGCCCGCAAACAAACTCCGTTTTTCAGACGAACCTGGTAATTCTCTTTCCCGAACAATTCGACCCGTAAGATCTGTTCGGCATTGACAATGCAGGAGCGGTGAATCCGAACAAACAGGGCAGGCGGAAGATGTGTTTCAAAATATTTCATCGTCTGCTCCTTCACATACTGGCCACCCGGAGTAAAAAGCGTTACATAATCGCCTCCGGCCTGAAGATATAGCAATTCTTCCAGGTGGATGATATGAATGCGGGAACCGTCTTTTACCGATACACGATCCAGAAAAGTTTCTTCTACAGGAACAGCTTCTTCCTGTACTTCATTTGTCTCGATTCCGGGTATCTCCTCAAAATCCGGTTCATCTGTACGGCTCATCCGATACCATTGCAGCAGGATAATCCAGCATAATATACCAAAGACCAGGCGAAGGGGGACACTATCCATAAAACCATCGGCGCTTCCCTGTTCCAAAAAGACCTGTAGCCCAAAGGCTCCAGCCAGACTGATCGCCTGAACCAATACCGCCAATGCAATTTGTATTTGCAAAGCATGGATGGTCCCGTCAACATACCCGTACAGAAAACCGGCGACAGCCAATAATCCTACAGAGACCAGACCATCTAAGCAGGCCATCCACATCCCCTCTCCTCCATAGCAGAACAGGAGCCATGAATAAATCATCCAGGCGATAATCGTCAGGGTAATTCCCACTATGCGATTTATGACCGATTCTATAAACGGATGTGTCTGCATAAATCAACTTTTAAACTCGATACCTCCGAAAGAAACTTTTCCCCTCACGATCAAAGTATGTTCCTTGTCTATCTCCACAGACGTATTATATCGTTTATCGTCACATCCGCCGATAAATGCATCGATCTGCGTCTGCAAGTTCCAGTCCGACGGCAAATAAATCTCGACTCCCCCGAAAGTACAGTCGATATCTATAAATGTTTGCGGAGCTTCCAGCTTGCTCCGCCGTAAATCCAGGACAGTTCCGCCAAACGTGTTTTTAATCCGTGCCCCTCTGAACACCGGATCTAAGACTATTTGCTGAACCGAGCCAAAAGTATTGTCCGATACGACAAAACCGTCTTCAGAACTATATACCTCCTTCGCATATTCCGGCCTTCCTCCATCCCAATGATTATTAGAACGATGACGTTTCGGCTTAAAAAGAATCATGATTCCCACCAAAATAAGCAGTACCGGCCAAGACATCCTGACCCACTCACCTGTTATTCCGGTTATTTCAGGTAATAAGAAATAAACACCTATCGCAATCGTAATCATTCCACCAAAGAAATGCTGCTTAATCAAATTCACAACGCCGACCACAATCAGCAGCATCTGCCAGGAAACCAGGATATCGAACAGACCAGGGCCTATTATCCCAAAATTCCGTCCAAGAAACAACAGACCTACTATGATAAACACGGCAGCCGTTACAACCGTATTCAGTTTACTGTGGCTGGGATAACCACCTCCAACGAAATCCCCTTGTTGATTTGTTCTCATATTCGTACATTTTTAATTTGTTACAAAACTACCGCCACACAACCGCTTACACAATAGAAAAGCGGCCAGTAGCGGCAAAATCCCGGTGAATAGCGGAATACTCCCGATAAAAAAGGCCTTAATAGCCTCTCCAAAGATATTCATTCATCTTTGTTAATGCACTAAAATTCCATATATTTGCAATGTTCGGAGGAACTATTCGAGAAAAATTAAAAGTGCTTCACTTTGTCGAAATCGCCAGTTTTGACCACCACGAAGCACAAGCAATCGCTATATCAGTGGGTTTGCTTGTCTATGTGGTAGAGGTTTCTGGCGATACCTGACAAAGTATAGGCAACAGCCCACTGTTTTTTTGGGCTGTCTACAAAAACTTTCATTCTCACTCCAACCGAAATAACGATCCATATAAAAAATATGAAATGAATACCGAATATGAAATCATCGAAGGCCTGAAAGCGGGCCACGAAGAAGCATACAAATACATATACGAGCGGCAATACAAAATACTTTGTATCATCGCGAAAGAATATGTAAATGATACTTTCACCGCAGAGATGATCGTAAGCGATGTCATTTTTGCCCTGTGGAAAAACCGGAAGGAAATAGACATTAATCTTTCGTTGCGTAATTATCTGATTAAAGCGGTCCGAAACCGATGCCTGAATTATCTCGCCCAACTGAATAAAAGAGAAGATATCCGTTCCCATATCGGAGATCTGCTGGAAAAAGAACAAATCCATTATGAGGAACAACACGGCTATCCGCTATCCAGCCTGATAGAAAAAGAACTTGACATCAAAATAAATAATTGCATAAACAATTTACCGGCACTTACCCGGCGCATATTCTGCCTGAGCCGTTTCGAAAACCTCAAATACGAGGAAATCGCTCAAGAGGTCAACGTTTCCGTCAATGTAGTCAAATATCACATCAAGTCCGCCCTGTCCCATTTGCGGGAAGAACTAAAAGACTATTTACCCTTGTTTCTACTTATTTTTTTCCCTTTCGGAAAATAAATCCATTTTTCATTTACCCTAAATCTTTTCCGGCTTGTCTTTATTATATAAGCAGAAAAGATGGACACACAGAATCAAAATAAAGAGCATTGGTTAAATCTCATAATCGACCGGCTGACAGGTACGATATCGGAAGACTCCGACTTGTGCCTGCAGGAATGGCTTGATGCTTCTGATGAGAACAGCCGATATTTCAAAAATATGGAACAACTCTGGGATTCAATGGAGGTTGTCCGCGAAGGAGAACAATACGATTCAGACCGTGCTTTTTCGCTCTTTCAACAACGTGTCCGGACAGAGAGCACGATAAACACACAGAAATCGTTCACCTTAAAGAAAGTGTTGTCATATGCAGCCATCCTGATCTCATTCATTGTCCTCAATTATCTGACCTATCAATATTACATTCATTCTTCAGATCAGAATATTATCCGATTGTCAGAAATCACAGTTCCCAACGGTTCAAAAACAAAATTGACATTACAAGACGGAACGAAAGTTTGGCTGAATGCAGGTTCAAAAATCCAGTATGACTCCGATTTTGGAAAAAAGAATCGTCTGCTCAAATTATCAGGTGAGGCCTATCTGGAAGTAACAAAAGATGAAGACTGTCCTTTTATTGTCGACGCAGGAGAAGTAAAAGTGAAAGTACTGGGTACCTGCTTTAATGTAAGGGCCTATAAAGATAACGACGAGATAAAAGTCGCTTTGTTAAGAGGCTCTGTCGAAATGGAAACAGACAATGGGGAAATGATGAAATTAGTCCCTAAAGATATTGCCCGCTTCAATATTCAGACAAAGGAAGCCGGCATTTGCCATAATACCGGGTGTTCCCAAAATAGTATTGGATGGATTGACAACAAATTTATATTCAACGGGGAAAGTTTCGAACAAATCACAAAAATATTGGAAAGAACCTTCAACGTAAAAATAAACATCCACAAAAAATCCATAAAAGAACGTTGTTTCATTGGCGACTTTGTCAATAACGAAACAATCGAACAGATATTTAAAGTCATGTCATCTAATGAAAAGTTCACCTATACGATAAAAGGGAATATTATAGACGTCTATTAATTCATATTTGTGTTTAATCTTAAATAATCATTTGCCTATGAAGTAGTACAACAAAAAAACAGAACCGGAGAATGCTGCAACACTCTCCGATCCCGAGAATAGATTTAAATTTCTGATTACTAACTTTAAATCCGATACAAATGTATAAAAAATATCAGGATACAGGGAAATTATACCCACTTATACGCAAGAATAAGACCTTGAATATCATGAAAATATCAATTCTGTTACTTTTGATTGGAATATTTTCTGTCTCAGCTACAGGATATTCACAGGAAGCCCGGGTTTCCATTACAGTAAATAACACGACGATCAACGAGGTTTTCACCGAAATCAAAGCTCAGACAAACTATTCTTTCTGGTTTGATGTAAAAGATGTCGACATCGACCGTAAAGTTTCTATCGATGTAGAAAATGAGACGGTCAAATCCGTCTTATCAACCCTATTGAAAGGACAAGGTCTTGGTTTTGAACTAAAAGGGAATCATATCATTATTGTAAAAAAAGAGGCGTTAAACATATCGGTAGGAACCGGGTTACCTCAACAAAACAAAAAAATATCCGGCGTTATTAAAGATGAGCACGGAGAGCCCATAATAGGAGCAAATGTCGTCGTCAAAGGTTCTACCATCGGTAATATTTCCGACCACGAAGGTCGATTTACATTAGAAGTTCCGGAGAACTCTATCCTTACGGTATCCTATATCGGATATTTGTCACAAGAGATCAAAGTCGGCAAAAAAAATATATTTAACATCACCTTGGCCGAAGACTCCGAAAACTTAGATGAAATCGTTGTAATCGGATACGGGACAATGAAAAAATCCGATTTGACAGGTGCTGTCTCCAGTGTAAAAGGAGATAAGATTTCGGCGATTGCCTCGACCGATATTACTGATATCCTACAAGGAAAAGTTGCCGGTATGAACATCACATCTTCCTCCAAAGTTGACGAATCCGGTTCTATCCGTATCCGTGGCAATCGTTCACTGAATGCGAGTAATGATCCGCTGGTTATCGTAGACGGAGTCCCCGGACGTATGGAAGCTGTTAATACCAATGATATAGAGTCGATAGAAGTATTAAAAGATGCGGCCAGCACAGCCATATACGGTTCGAGAGGTGCAAACGGTGTAATTTTGATTACGACGAAGAAAGCGAAAGAACAGCAAACCCGTATCTCTTATAGCGGCTATATAGGTATCAGCGTTCCTAATTTAGTGAAAATGCAAAGCGGAGACGAATATATTCAGTTCCGACGTGACGGTTATAGATACAGAAACGGATGGGACCAGCCGTTTACAGACGAAGATGTATTCGAACCGGCCGAATTAGCAGTCATCAAAAGCCGCGATTTTACAGACTGGATCGATTTGTTGTATCGAAACGGTCAGACACAAAGTCATTATATTGGTCTCAGTGCCGGAAATAAAACAACCAAGTTACATCTTGGATTAAACTATACCAAAGATGAGGGTTATTCCAAAATAAATTTCAGAGACAAATATAATATCACGTTGAATCTCGACCATGAGATCAACAAATACGTATCGGTCGGATTATCCGCCCGCTTACAACGGAATAATAGCCAGGGTATGACAAAATTCGAGGAAAAGCTGCAATACATGACTCCACTCGCAAAACCTTATAACGAGGATGGGAGCCTGAACTATTATCCGGCTCCTCAAAATACTTCCGGCTATAACGTATTAGCCAATTATGGCAAAGACAATTATACGAATGAATTTATTAAAAACGCGGCATACCTGACCGGTTATATCAATATTCGTTTTTCAAAATATCTGAATAACAGAGCCAATATCTCTTATAACATTATCGATCGTAAAAACGGTTATTTCTTCGGAGAAAATTCGTACGAACGGAAAGGTACGGTCCCTCTTGCTGGGAAAAAATATCAGGATGAAGTAGAATATACTTTCAATGATATCATTTCCTACGATAAGAACTTCGGTAAGCATCATCTTGTTCTGGACGGAGTCTTTGAGGCAACCGGATATACGAAAGAGACAGGAGACATGAGTGGTGAAAACCAGCCGGTGGCTTCGACATCATTCCACAATTTGGGAACTGCCGCCGAAAACCTGCAAATCGGAAGTTCATACCAACATTGGACTTTGGCATCTTTCCTGGCACGCGCACGTTGGGATTATCAAGGCAAGTACTATGCCAACATCGCTATCCGTACCGATGGCTCTTCCCGGTTAGCGGCAGGAAACCAATGGGCATTTTTCCCATCGGGAGGTGTTGCCTGGCGTATCTCGGAAGAAGAGTTCTTCGGAAAAAGAGAATGGCTTAATTCTCTGAAATTAAGAGCTTCCTATGGAGCCGTAGGAAACTCTGCCATCGATCCTTACCAGACGATTGCCGGATTAAGCAAATATGATTACCTGTTTGGAGAGGATGCCGGAAACAAATTTTTCGCTTATCGGCCTTCTATGATTCCAAATAAAGATTTAGGATGGGAAATTTCGCGTACGGCAAACTTCGGAGTGGATTTTGGCTTGTGGAACAATCGTATATCCGGTTACATTGAGGGTTATATCACCAAAACAAGTGATTTGCTAATGGAACGTACGTTGCCATTTTTCACCGGCTTCTCCAAGGTTTGGCAGAATATCGGTAAAACCGAAAATAAAGGTATCGAACTAAATATCCAAGCAAATACGTTGAAGACTAAATCATTCTCTTGGGAAACAACTGTAACTTTTGCCCGCAATTGGAATAAAATCACGGAATTGCTGGGAGGTGGCGACATTCGCAACAATTCATGGTTTATAGGCAAACCTCTGCAAGTACATTACAACTATGAGATGATAGGAGTATGGCAGTTAGGCGAAGAAAAGGAAGCACAGAAATATGGTGCTATCCCTGGAGACATCAAAGTTAAAGATCAGAATAATGACGGTTCGATCGGAGAGCTGGACAAGGTAATATTAGGACAGAAAGATCCAAAAATTATCGCATCTTTACTGAACTCATTCCGTTTCGGAGCTTTTGATGCATCCATCAATCTGAACATGAATTTCGGAAGCCTGATCCATCCTAATACCTATGCCAGCTTAATCACACGTGACGGACTGCGATGGATGCCGTCCAATTTCAAATACTGGACACCCGATAATCCGACAAACGAATATACCCGTGCAGATAAACTAAGCGGATATGATCCATTCGCCGGTACAGGTGGCTACATGAAGGGGGATTATATCAAAATTCAGGATATAACGTTGGGGTATGATTTCAGCAAAATAATGCCGAAAAACTGGAAGATCTTACGTGCACGGCTTTATGCACAAGTCCGGAATCTCGGATATATCTATAAAGCATGTAAAAATGACGTAAGCCCGGAAGCTCCCGATTTTGACTATAATATTCCGACAACTTATACAATGGGAATAAATATTGACTTTTAAACTGTAATAAATTATGAAACTAAAATATTGGACCTTTATAATCGCACTATATGCAGGCAGCCTATGTTCCTGTTCCGATTTTCTTTCCGAAGACCCAAAAGGAAATATCACCACCAACTATTCGGAAACGGAAGAAGGTTGTGAACGGTTGGTTCTGAGTTTATATAACACGCACCGCGATTTCCTCGAAAGACTTTACCTGTTCGGCTCGATGGGAGCAGACGAGCAGTTAGTTGCCGTAAATGGAAATGACTGGCGTTATTTCGGAGAATATTTCGATACCCAGATGATAAACAATGGCTGGAACCGAGATTTCTGGAAACAATTGTATAACTCTCTCAATGTTGCGAACCTGGCAACCGAGATCATTGAAACAGCAGAGATCAAAGAGGAAAGCAGACGTACGGAGCTTCGGGCGGAAGCACACGCGCTACGCGCTTTTTACTTCTGGATCATCGCAGAAACCTATGGAGACGGAGCTCATTTCACGACCGAAAGTACCACCGGTGTCAAAACAATTGGGTATCAACCCGGTGTTGCAACCTTCTACAAGCAAATGCTGGAAGACCTCGATATTGCAGCTACGGGATTGAAGCTGCCGCAAAACAGCCAATGGGGGCGCATGAACGAAGGCATACGCAAATTCATCCTGATGAAAGTTTTAATGTCGCTGGCCGGTTATCCGGACGATGTGATTTCTGCTGCCGGATACACAAAAGAACGTTGCTACACAGACGCTCTTGCTTTGACAAAATCGTTGCGATCCGACTATAATTACAGGTTGCTGGATGATTACACGCAGATATTCGATGTTGACAACCAGGTTAATGACGAAATTATCTGGTCTGTACAATATTCGACTGACAAAACCTATAATGGCGGAGGTGAAAACGGACTTCACCGCTACGGTGTCGGTTGGTACAACAAATCTGCTGTCGACAACAAAGCAATCACAACCTTATGGAGCCATTCCCTATATTATGGGCGAGAATATCGCTGGACTATGCCATCCTTATTTATGATTCAAAATTTCAACGAATACGATAAGCGTCTTTATGGCTCATTACAAGAATACTGGTGCTGGATCCCGACAGATTGGAATCAGAAGCCTGTTTACTCCGACACGGTCCTAATCCGCCACTTCCGCTCTGTGACAGACGAAGAAGTAGCAGCCGGACGACGGAGAGGGGAGACTCATCCATTAGGGCATGAACTGTTTGTTGAAGGATTGAACCATATGTACAATCTACAAACAGGGGAGCCAACAATGAACGGACGCTCTTGTTACCATACGAATCTAAAGTTATTGGATTCATCCCGTGAATTTGCAAAAGATGAAAAAGGTCATAAAGATTTCATCTGGTTTCGTTTAGGTGAAGTATATTTGTCTCAAGTAGAGCTATACATGTATATGGGACAAAAAGAGGAAGCTGCTAAAGTCATTACGGAATTGCGGAAAAGGGCATTGACCGAAGGGCACGAAGAGGCGCTGAAAGTCACACCCGATATGATTACGCTTGATTTTATCCTTGATGAGTATATGCGTGAACTGAGTATGGAAGGTTTCCGGTGGTACACATTGAAACGGACCGGCAAACTGCTGGAACGCGCCTTGAAATATAATCCGGATGTCAAAGATAAGATGAAAGCCTATCATGTCACCCGTCCGATTCCTCAGAACGAAGTGGATGTCGTCACAAATAAAGACGAATTCCATCAATTACCAGAATATGATAAATAATTCTAAACCATTTAATATCATTTACTATGCATAACACAACAAACCAAATGTCAAGAAGACATTTTCTTGCAACAACAGGAGCGATTGCCGGAACGGTCTTGCTCAATCCCTTATCTGACATAAAAGCAGAAGCTGCCGGTATTGCAACACCGACAGATAAAAAGCTTCGGATCGCACTCGTCGGGACAGGGGGTCGAGGGACATCTATGTGGGGAAGGGACATTCTGAAAAGTTATCCTGATTATCTTGAATTCGTAGGCCTTTGTGATAAAAACGAAGGACGTGTTGAAACTGGCAAACGCATCATCGGCACTTCCTGTCCGACATATACCGATTTTGAGAAAATGATGAACGAGACAAAACCGGATGTATTGATTGTCACGACAATGGACAGCACACACCACCAATTCATTATCCGGGGAATGGAGTTGGGAGCCGACATTATCACAGAAAAGCCGATGACGACCGATGAAAAGAAAATCCAGGCGATTCTGGATGCCGAAAAGCGGACGGGGAAGACATGCCGGGTTACCTTCAACTACCGTTATTCTCCTCACCGGGCAAAAATATGGGAACTGCTTCGCGCCGGAGAGATCGGTGATATCACTTCCGTTGATTTCCACTGGTACTTAGATACTTCACACGGAGCCGACTATTTCCGCCGCTGGCACAGACTTGTTGAATGCAGCGGTTCGTTATGGGTGCACAAAGCCAGCCATCATTTCGACCTCTTAAACTGGTGGATCGACAGTGATCCCGAAAGCGTTTATGCACTTGGAGCCCTCAACCATTACGGAAAGAACGGAACCATACGGGCAGAAAATTGCCGTACCTGCCCACATACGGACAAATGCAAGTTCTTCTTCGACATTACTAAGAACAAGAACTACATGGAATTGTATGTGGCCAATGAAAAATATGATGGCTATTTACGCGACGGTTGTGTGTTCAAAAAGGATGTAAACATCTTCGATAAGATGGCAGCGACAATCAAGTACAAAAATGGCGTGCAAGTCGCTTATTCGTTGACCACCTATTCGCCATACGAAGGTTACCGGATTGCATTCAACGGTACAAAAGGACGCATGGAAGCTTGGATACAGGAATCCAGACCGACATCGGATGCCAATTATGACGAAATCGTTTTATTCAAGAATTTCAATAAGCGGCAATATATCCAGATTCCGTTCGGGACATCCGGACATGGCGGCGGAGATGCATTATTAAAAGATCAGATATTTCTGCCCAATATCGACGATCCGTTCCAGCAGTGTGCAAACACCCGCGACGGTGCTTTGGCTTGCCTGGTAGGAATTGCTGCCCGTAACAGTATAGCATCTGGACAACCGGTTAAGATCGGAGATTTAACTTCGATCCAACCACAGGAAAAGAAGCTGTATAAACGTATTTTATAAGTATTCAAAGAGGATGTCAAACTACCTTGTTCCTACGCCTGACGCTATAGCCGTCAAGCGAGGGAAGAGGGTAGATTTGGCTCATTTCTGTCAAATCACGCCGGGTAGGTCTCCCGGCGTTTTGCAATTGCCGGCCCGTATTTTTATAAATGGTAGCCCTTGTTCCTGCAAACACCGGGCTGTCGGACTACGGTGCACGCAAGGACTTGGCCGCGTTGACCGCTACTGGGTGTTTGATGAAGGGCTGATGCCGGGATGAAGGCAATCCGGACGGGTGTTTTTATTTGTCGCGGCCTGTTGCATAACGGCTTGTACAGGGTAGGTGAAGCAGAAATACTCAGGCAGGCACTTTCGTTTTTAGCTGTTCCGGTATTCCAACGGCCCCATCCCCACATGCCGCTTGAAATATTTGCCAAAGAAAGACATATTCGTGAAATTCAGCGAATAGGCGATGTCGTGTATGGAAAGATCGGTCGATTTCAACTGTGCCTTTGCATCCATGATCACCATAGATGTGATGATCTCGACACAAGTCTTGTCGGTCGTTTGCTTGACGATCGTGCTGAGATGCGCCGGAGTTATGCCGAGTTTCTTGGCATACCACGCAACGTTCCGTTGCGTGGTATAGTTTTTCATAACCAGCTGACCGAAGTTCTTGCTTATTTGCTCCGCTTTGGAAATATTCGTTTTGTTCAATGTCTTGTCTTTGTACATGGCTCCCACTCCGAGAAGCACCCCTGAAAGCAGGTGATTAAGGATATCTTTGTTCAACTTGGAACCACAGAATCCATACGTCTTGACAAGTAGCGAAAAATAGTCTTTCAGCAATTGGGCCGGTTGTTCTTTAAGCTCGATAATCGGGCAGTCTTTTACCACATACAGCATATCCATAGCCGACTTGCCTATATTGGCATGGTTGGTGAACTCGGATGAAAACCCCATGAAGTAGATCTGCAAATCCCCCTCTACCTTATGAATCTGGAAAATCGTGCCCGGCAGGATCGTAATAAAACTCCCCGGCTTCACCTGGTAGCGTGTCAGATTTATGGAAGCCTCCACCTCCCCTTGCATACAAAGCACGAATATCTCCGCCTTCAATCTGCAAGGATAGTTGGCATACAAGCTTAACAAACCAATATCATTATGCGAAAGATTGCCGATAATCCAATCCTCGGGGAGGTCTATTTTGGGGATGTCGTTTTCCATGTTCAGAATACATTAGAGTATGGGCAAAGATAATAATTTTGTCTTTGCTCTTATGTGCTTTTTATAAAAAATAGGACACGAGAGGCGATTATTATACTGAAATCCGGTTTATTTAAAGATGTTATGAAAGATGTTTTATAACAACTTCTAATAAAAAGAACACATAATCGTATAAATAGACCTTGTGGGTTTTCTTGGGTTATCGTTATTTTGCACCGATTTTAATAGGTAGAGAAAGGGTATTACTTCAGTTGTTTTGTGAATTTCTGATAGTCATTTGAATTAAGGCTAAAAAGTAACTATATTATTATATAGATGAAAAAATGTATAATTGAACATGGTCTTGGGAAGACTATAGTTTTATTGGTATGTGTTTTAGGAGTACTTGTCTGTGTCTCTTCTTGTGATTCCGATCGTGTAAACGCCGGCGGAACCGGAAAATTGCGTTTGTCATTATCAGCAGACACTACTTCTTTAAAGAAAGGTATCAACAATTCGACTAAAGCGGCTACTTCGGACGAATTCGAGAAGTTTCTGACTACAGCAGATTACAAGATCCGCATCGTGCAAGAGTCCGATACGGTTCAGTCGTATGATCGTTTCGATGAGATGCCTTCTGAGATAGAGTTGAAAGAGGGCGCTTATACCCTCATCGCCTCCAAAGGCGACAACCTCCCTTCCGCATTTGAAAACCCCTATTTTGAAGGAAGTACCGACTTCACGGTGAAAGCCGGCATGAGTACGCCTATCGATGTGACTTGTATGCTTGGGAATGCACGGGTGACGGTGGATTACACCGATGACTTCAAGGAGGCATATTCCGATTATACCGTTTTGTTGAGTTCGGCCTTTACATCCGGCAGTCTGGAAATAAAGAAGGATGAAACGCGTCCGGCCTATATGCAAGTGGCGAAAGAAGGATCGGAATTAGGTATTGCCATCCGTTTAAAGAAAATCACCGAAGACAAGGAAAAAACATATAAAATTCCGACTCCTCTTTCTATCGAACGCCGCCAGAACATCCGCTTGATCTTCAAGACGGACGGAGAGGCCTTGGATGGCATCGGTCTGGAAATTATCCTGGATGATGAAATGACAAATGTCACGCTGAATGAGGGAATTCCGGATTTTATGTGGAAGCCGTTTGAGAAGCCGACATTGTCTCCGGATGATTTTACAAATGGGGAATCTTTTACTATTAAAGTCGGAAAGTTCGAGAAGAGTCCTACAGTTGGATTTGCTATGCCGGCAGGTATTGCCTCTTTGTGTGTCAAGCAATGGCGGGAAGACAAAGAAAACGAAGAAATTACCTACGACTTGGCCACGGACGAAGGAGTTACCGCCGCTTTAGGGAAGAATTTCAAATGGTCGGTCAATGGTAAGGCGAATACTAATGTGAAAGGAGAAAGAAAAACCGGACAGCTATTTTTGAAAGATGCAATCAATAGTTTGGAGGCTCCTATCGAAGAAGATCAAACTTATACTTATCATTATGAGTTTTCAGGAGTTGATGCGACAGGAAAGGCACATACGACAAATGTATTGGGGGTAACAGTTGTTGTACAACCAGCCGGCCAGCCGATTATAACATTTGACGGCTTTCCTGAGGCAACGATTATAGAAGGTGATGATATGTCGAAAGAGATAGAAGCTAAATTTGAGGCTGAAGGTATAATCGATGAAACGAAAACGACATTGACAATTAATGACGGAGTCGATGATAAGGTGTATAATATTCTAACTGATGGAACTACTTTATATAACGATTGGGGCATTAGTGTTGAATCGGATAATAATGCGACAGCAACGCTTAAATTCCCAAAAGTCTTTTCTTCCCGGTTAGAGGCTCCTACGGAAGGAGAGAAAACATTTACTTATAAATTGGATTTAGCGGATAAGAAAGGACGCAGTTTCCCGACTCTGACAAAGACATTGACGGTAAAGGCACCGGTGTTTGAGTTGACACCGTCTGCTAATGGTGGGGATGCTTTTGCTTGTCGTGCTCTTCTGCGTGCAAAGGTTTCTGATGGAACACATCCCGATAATCTTAAATTCCAATGGAGAAAAGCCGGTAGTGGGAGTTGGAATAATTGTAAGAACCATACTTACCAAACGGATGAGATATGCGATACATTGAAGAATCTGACATCAGGAGGGCAGCAATATGAAATACGTGCAATTTATCGGGAAAAAGAAAAGCGTGTAACGGAACCGATTGTGATAACAACCGAAAATGTGGTGGAGTTGGAAGATGGCTCTTTTGAAAACTGGCATTCAAAAAAGGTATATAGTGATAAAACAGCTTGGGTTGGAATTGATATTTATCAATGGTGGCCTTTCTTGGAAGGTGGGCAGAGTAGGTGGGCAACGCGTAATGCCTTGACTAATTCTCAAAATTCAGGTGCTACCTGTTATTATACATCTTATTCAGGGACTGTACCGACTGATAATGGTTATTCGGGAAAGGCTGCAGAAATAAGTTCTTTAGGTTTTGGTGAAGGCAGTACTTATTCACAGACAACGGGAGGATGGACTGCTAAAAAACGAGCTGCAGGAATGTTGTTTATAGGTTCTCATTCTGCTACAGCAGGAGGAGAGTCCGAAACATTTGACTATGGACATGTATTCACGGTACGGCCGACAGGGTTTAAATTTTATTATAAATTTAAATCAATGAATAGTGAATCATTTAAGGCTTATATCGTTGTTGAAAATAGAGATCAAAATTCTGTTACGGAATTAGGTCGGGGGGAATTGGTTCGAAACCAAGATCAGAGTTCTTTTGTAGAAGCGAAAGTTGACGTTAAATACTCAAATACTTCATTAAAAGCAACGCATATGTACATTGTCTTTATATCAAGTACAGCTTCAGTTCCTGCATTAGATGTCGTCAAGGGTAGTGTGGGTGAATTGTCGGGAAGTTCGGATTCCCGTTTTGTTGGTAATGTTTTAACAGTTGACGAAGTTGAACTCATTTACGAATAAAATATGAAAAAGACATATATTCTATTAATTTCTATCCTTACATTCTTTTCTGCCTGCCAGAAAGAAGCAGGGGTAGATGACAGCTTTAGTGAAGGCTCCGGAGCATTCCGGTTGGAACAGCCATCTGTCCAAAGCGAAACGGAGATTCCGGTAATTGTGACAAAAGGTGCTTTTGGTTTGGAACCTTCCACATTTTCGATCCGGATCGATCAGCAGGGCACGGATGGTACATATACGAAACATACGAGTTTTGTTTCTTATTCTGCTATGATCGACTCTGGTATGCCATTGGTTTTGCCGGTAGGAGATTATCAGGTTGTTGCTTCTTCATACGATCAGACGGCGGTTGACGGGCAAGTGTCTGAAACTCCTTATTTCGAAGGGAAACAGGATTTTGTGATTGAAGAAAAAACAGTCACGTCTGTTCCGGCTTTTACTTGTACGTTTGAAAGTGTGGGCGTGGAGCTTCGCTTGTCCGACCAATTCAAAGCGAAGTTGGAAGCCGAACCTTTTAATTACAGCTATTCGGTGACTGTTTATGATGGTGAGGCATCGTGGACGTTTGATCCGGATAAGCATACAAAACCGGCTTATTTCTTGAATGATTGTAAGGATTTAGTATTGAAAGTTACGGTTAAGTTGGATAATCTGACCTATCCGGAACGGACCTATTATGTATGCAATTCTAATACAGATAAAGTATCGATTGGGGAATACTATATTATAACCTTAGATGCAGGAGAAGCTGAAACAAAGGGTTTACGGTTAACGACTAAATGTATAGGAGAATAATCATATGAGATATAAATACCTATTATTGTTGTTTTCTTCTTTTCTTTTTTTCTCTTGTGAGATGAAGAAAGAAATATTGGGACAGACTGATAAAGATCAGACCGATGGCACGACCATAGAAAACCAAGGGCTGTTGGATCTGGAGTTGAAGCCGGAAAAAGAAGCGGATATTCCAGATTCGAAGGGAGGAAGTGCTACTGGTTCGCAGACTGTTATATTGGATGTCAATGAATTCGCTATAGATATCATTGATGGAAACGGAAATACGGTCAAACATTATGACAGTTACACCGATTTGAAGAATGAGGGAGGCTTGTTGCTTCCTGCCGGTAATTATTCGATTCGGGCGACGCTGGGAGAAGATGTGAATGCCGGTTTCGACAAGCCTTTTTACTCCGGTACGAATGTGTGCGAAATCACCCCTCAGGAAGTGGCAAAGGTGATAACGGATTGTGTATTGAGTAATAAGAAAGTTACATTTCATTGTTCGGATGGTTTCCTGAAGAAGTTTAATGACGACTATTCGATCGTTATCGATAATAAAGTGGGAGCTTTGACAACCCAGAACGGAGAAAAGCGAACATCATATTTGAAGAACACCGGCATATTGCAATTTACTATATATGCGACTATGAAGAGTGGTGGAAAAGTATTGGTATATAATTACGATATGTCGAAAAACGAAGAGATCCAGCAATATAATAATATATTGATCAACTTGGATCTTGAAGAAGGTGGCAGCTCTCCTGATGAACCGGATGATAACGAACCTGTCGAACCCGATGATCCTGTTGTGCCGGATGATTCGGCTTCAGTTAAAAATCCAGTGATTAAGGTCGACATATCCTTGATCGAGAAAGAATATGTAATCGAGATCCCTTCGGATTTCATCGATGCCGGTGGTGAGGATGATGGTGGCGATGATAATGAAGGTGGTGACACGGTGGCTAAACCTACAATTGTAGGGGATGCAGGATTGGACATAAGCCAACCGATCGAGATATCGGGTGCAGGTAATAAAACTGTGCGTGTGAAGATTAATACACCGGGTAAGTTGGCTTCGTTAGTTGTAAAAATAACTTCGTCAACATTGGAGGCATTATTACCGGCTGTTGGGCTGACTTCCGAGTTTGATATTTGTGATGAGAGTTTGAAAGAAACTTTGTCAAAATTAGGGTTGTCAGCAACAAAAGGTGCTACATCTACAACGTTTGATATCTCTTCTTTTATGCCGATGATTGCAGGTTTGGGAGGAGGCGATTATCTCTTTACCATAACTGCGACGGATCAGTTGGGGCAAAAAACATCCAAGACATTAACGGTAAGGAACTTGAACGATTAATGAGTTATGAACAGTATGAAATTATATATATTTGCTTGCTTGTGTAGTTTGATATTATGGGGAGTGAGCTGTAATGAAGAATCGGTAGGAATACCGACAGGCTCATTGTATTTAGGTATCGAAGAAGATGCTACATTGCTGACAAAGGCGGAATCGGCTGTCACAAATGAATCTCTTCGCGTCGATATCATTGCAGCGGAAGGAGATACGATAAAAAGCTATTCCGATTATATCGATGAGGTAAAGGGTCAGAAAATCGTTCTTCCGGTAGGAGCTTATACGATTGCCGTAAAATCCAATCAGACGGAAGAGGCAGGATGGGAAAAACCGTTCTATTCCGGTTCGAAAGAAATAACAATTCAGTCCGGCGAAATAACCTCCGTACAGATTGTTTGCAAGATTTCGAATACGAAAGTAGCAGTCGAGTATGCCGACAATCTTGCTAACTATTTCAGTCGCTATGAAACAACGGTTTCCAATACTTCCGGGAGCTTGCTTTATACGCGAGATGAGACTCGTGCCGGCTTTTTCAAAGCAGAGAAGCTTACGGCTGATTTAAAATTAGTCAATTTGGATGGAAACGAGTTTACCATGCAACGTGTTTTTCCGGATATTAAAGAACAGTATTTTTATAAGATAAAATACTCGCTTGACGATGGTGGTGGAAATGAAGAAGCTGGAGCTGATTTCGATGGGATCATAATGGATGAAAAGGCTGATACGATATATTACGGAATCTTCATCAAAGAGGAAGATCTTTTCGGCAAGTCGGCTCCCAAATTGACGCTTGATGGTTTTACGGAAAATAAGATTGTCTATAAAAAGGCTGACAATCCGCTGGTTCCGGAACATTCTTTGACGATAGAAGCCCCGAACGGCATCAAGCAGTTGAAAGTGGAAACGACTTCTTTCCAGTTTGCCGATATTCCATCGTTTGATCTTTGTAACCTGACGGATGCTGCACGGACGCGTTTGCAGCAATTAGGTTTCCCGATACAAGAAGTAAAGGACAAACAAAAACTGACATTTGTGTTGACTGATTTTGCTAAAGCATTAGAATTATCTTCTGCTACGCAAACAACCCTTCATACGTTTACTTTCTATGTCTTGGATAATTTGAATCAGGAAACCACTGTTGTATTCACATATGAAGTTCGCCCGAATGTCGCTGCTTATGTAGAAAAACCTTATTGTTGGACTACATTTGCTTTGTTAAAAGGTTATTGTGTAGATGAGAGTTCTTATTTCAAAGTGAAGTTGCCAGATGGAACTATAAAAGATATAAAGAAGGTGACGCGAGATACGGAAGGTAATGTGTCAGCACTTGTAACAGGATTATCTGCCGGAGATTATTCTTATTCTTTGGCTTCCATAGACAATGCTGATATGACTTGTGAGTCGGTTGACTTTTCTTTAGTAGCTCCTTCGGAGGTACCGAACATTAATTTTGAGGATTGGGGAACCCGGTCGAAAAAGAAGGTTGTTGGAAGTGGTAATGCAACCTTTATATCTCCGAATGCAGACAGTGATGCTGTCTATTGGGATTCTGGTAATTGGGGGGCTGTTGCTGGTAGCGAAATTCTGACACAATCGACAGCTGTTGTTGCTACTGAGACTTCTAAAAAGGCTGCAATGTTGACTTCAAAGTGGGCTGGGGTACTTTCTTGGGGTGCTTTTGCCGCTGGAAGTATTTATTCGGGTGAGGCCCAGTCTGTCGGTACAGATGGTGCAGTGTTGAAATACGGACAATCCTATCAAGGTTATCCTACTCATTTGCGCGGTTATTACAAATATACTCCGGGAAAGATTGATTACTATGGAGATAAGACTCCTTCAGATGGACTGAAGATGAATGAACAGGATGAATGCCTGATATACATTGCGCTGAGTACGAAACAACATGAAGTTATTTCTAAAACAAATCAGGTAGTGCCTTATCCTTTTAATGATGAGTCCGTCTTTGCTTATGGATCGTATATCTCTGGCAAGACAGAGAATAAGACGGGGGAAACACCTGTGGAATCAATCAAGGAAGGATATGCTCCTTTCAAGATTAAATTGAATTATAAGGCTGTTGTTCCTAAAACCGGATCGTTCTATATTCTAATTGTTGCGACATCCAGTCGCTATGGAGAATATTTCACCGGTTCAACCAGTAGTGTAATGTATGTGGATGAGTTCAGTTTGGATTATGAGTATGATGCAGAAGCATTTTCAGGGACGGAATTGAAAGGAATGGAGCCAGTAGATATTAATGAATAAACAAAATATGAGAAAAATAACAACTCTGCTTTTGCTTTTGCTTTGTGCCGTGACGGTACTTTCGGCGAGAGAGAATAAATATGATCGGGGAATCGTGATGAAGACATTTATCCCGAAAGGGCAATGGATGGTGGGAGCGACGTTCTCCTATTCGGAACATGTGGATGATAATTTCGAATTTATGTCGTTGTTAAAAGATATCGATTCGGAAGGATATACATTTAAAGTGACACCTTTGGTCAGCTATTTCATCCGTGACAATATCAGTATCGGCGGGCGTCTGGCTTATTCGCGTTCTTATACGAAATTAGATAACCTGTCACTTTCGTTAGGCGATGATATCAGTTTGGATATAAACGAGTGGAACGATAAATCGAATACCTATTCGGCTGCTTTTTTCATCCGTACATACTTAAACTTGGGGGATAGCAAACGTTTCGGTTTGTTTAATGAGGCACGTTTGCTGTACGGCTTTTCCAAAAGTACGAGCAGTTCGGATTTGGGAAGCGGATTGTCGGGTGTACATCAGTTGAAGCATAACCTGAATATAGGTATCGCACCGGGTATCACCTGTTTTGTCAACGATTTTACGGCAGTGGAGGCTTCTATCGCTGTCGCAGGTCTGAACTTTAATTGGTATGACCAGAAAAAAGATCAGGTGTATGATGGCAAACGTACTTCCAGTTCGGCAAACTTTAAGATAAACCTGCTCTCGATCGACCTCGGTATTGTTTTTTATCTATAAGGAAGCGGTATGAAACGAAAAAGCATATTTCTTACGTTCGGATTGCTGGTATTGTCTTGGATAGGATGTGTCGAAAACGATTTGCCTTATCCGACCATTGTCGGACAGATCACGGAGATGGAAGTTGCCGGTATGACTTCCTGCCGTATCCTCGGAGCTTCAAATACAGTGGAGATAAAAGTGGCCGATACGATCGACCTGAGGGATCTGCGTGTTGAAAAGCTAGTCGTGACAGAGGGTATGAAGGTCTATCCGGATTCGGCTGCCTGTCTCGATATCGCTCATTTTCCGGATACCGGTTTTGTCTCGGCTGACAGTTTGCCAGCCGGAATGGATACACGGATGAATTTTCTGAATCCGGTGAAGTTCTGCTTGAGCCTTTATCAGGATTATGAATGGACGGTCAATGTTTCGCGGGATATCGTACGTAAGATCAAAATCAAGAATCAGGTAGGTTCGGCCTTGGTCGACGATTATACGAAGAACGTTATTGTTTATGTCGATTCGACCGAGCAGCCCTCTTTACGAAACATTGAAATAGAAGAGTTGCAATTAGGGAGTTCGATCGCACAGACGACTCCCGACCCTTCGAAAGTGGTTGATTTTACCCGGCCGCGTGTTTTCTATGTGACGGCATTTGACGAGACGGAAGAGTGGACCTTGAGCGTCCAATATCCGAATGCGAATGTCCAATTGACACAGCTTTCCGCTTGGACGCGCCGTGCATATGTCAGTGGATCGATATCGAAAGGAGAGGTGGAAGCCGAATACCGCAAGGTGGGCGAAACTATTTGGGAGTCTGTGCTGCCGAACGAAATAAGTTATGAGGGAGAAGACTTTTTGATCATGATGACTCACTTGACGCCGGGAACGGATTACGAATATCGGTTGACGATGAACGGGACGGTTGGCGAGATACTCACATTTACGACCGATACGGTCATGCAGATCCCGAATCTCGGCTTTGACGATTGGGTGATGAAAAACGAAAAGACTTGGTATCCGAATGCGACATTGGACGATGTCGACCATTTCTGGGATTCCGGTAACGAGGGGGCCAGCATCGCCAGCCGTAACCCGACTTCGCCGGAAACGGGTGATGTGGTGAAAGGCCGTGCCGTCAAGATGGCTTCCGATTATATCAGCATCGCCAGCAAGTTTGCCGCCGGTAACATCTATACGGGCGACTTTGTCGGCTTGGCAGGCATTGAAGGGGCTGAACTCGATTTCGGACAGCCTTATACCGGACGGCCTTCGGCTCTGAAGGGCTACTATAAATATACGCCGGGTGTGATCGATCAGGCAAAAGCTCCCTACGAAGTTTTGATGGGACAGACGGATTCATGCCATATCTACGTCGGCCTGTTCGACTGGAACGCACCGTTCCGCGTCAACACAACGACCGGCACGTTCGTCGACCTGACCTGGAACAACGAATCGATGATTGCATTCGGTGAATTGAAATCGAACGAAGCGACAGGCAGCGATTACAAGCAGTTCAAGATCAACCTGACTTATCGCGACTACTTCACCCGCCCGAAATACATTCTGATCGTAGCTTCCGCCAGCAAATATGGCGACTACTTCACGGGTAGTACGAGCAGCGTGATGTATTTGGACGAGTGTGAGTTGGTGTTTGAGTAGGAAACAACGTTTCCGGCATTAACAAGCTTCGGAAGTGGCTATAAACGCCTTGCACGGTGATTATCGTAAATGCGGTGCTCTTGGAAACGATGTTTTTAAGGCTCCGCATTTGTGATTGCTTCCGGAAACAGTGTTTCTGGCAACAATCTGTTCCGAAAGTAGCAAAAAACGGCGTTTTTTCTTTGATTCCGGAGGGGAACAAGCAAGAAACTGTGTTTCTGGGAGGATTCTCTTGAGAAACAAAGAATAAACGGTGTATCTGCTTTGTCTCCTTTAAGAACGGATTAAAAAATAACGTTTCCGGCAGATTCCCGGTGGGAATGGAGTTAGAAACAGTGTTTCCGGCTTGCCGGAATAAAAATATAGAATAAAGAAAGATGAAAAGAAATAGTTTTTTTATTAGTTGGCTGGTTTTGATTGCGGGGCTGCTTTGCTCGGCGAGGGGTGGGGCGACAGATGTGAACTCGGCGGAGGCATTGAGAAATGCGTTGGGAGGTGATAATTATGTCTCTTTTAATGAAAATGTGGTGACATTGAAAACTAACGTTACTGTTTATGAAACACTTCAGATTGTGGGTGGAACAATGGTATTAGTTGTACCAGAAGGAAAGGTTTTGACAATAGATAGGACTGGTAGTAAGGAAGAAGCTAAAGGCTTTTATGTAAATGGAACTAATGTAAATTTAGTGATAACAGGAGGAGGTTCTGTTGTTACAAGAGCTCGAGATGGGGATAATGGCGCAGATGTATCGGGTATGAAAGTACCTTCAGCTGGAGGTGATGGTTATAATGTGAGATCTGTCATTGTGGAAAAAGGAAATGTCTCTATTCATAAACTATCAGTACAAGCTATTCCTGGAAAAGGAGGAAAAGGAGGAACACATACATCATGGCCTGTATATAGTGCATCTGATGGAGTTTCTGGATCTGCTTGGGTAATTGATGCTGAGGGGCAAAACACATTAGGTGACGTAGTCCCTTATGGAGCTTATTTTTCAAATCCATCGAATGTGAAATATACTGAAAAAGGTGAAGGTATAAATCAACAAAATGCTACTGTTTCTCTTACCCAATATAATGTTTCCTACAACCCCAATGGCGGAACACCCCAACCGTCAAATGCAACCTATACCATCGAAACTGCCAATTTCGTCCTGCCGACAGTAACAAAAAACGGTTACACCTTTGGTGGGTGGAAATATAATAACAACATGGTTGATCCAACCGCCCTGCCTACGACTACTGAACGGGCGGGTAACGTAAACATGACTTTTGATGCTGCTTGGAATGTTATTCCATATAAAGTCGTTTATGATGTTGCTGGCGGGGTCGCACTCCCTGACGGCTCATATAATATCGAAACGGCTCTTACCACTTTACCAACTCCTCAAAGAGAAGGATATGTTTTCGATGGATGGTATCGGGATAATCAGAAAGTAACCTCTATCCCTGCCGGAACGGGCGATGTCACCCTTGTGGCACACTGGACGGAGATTTCTTATACGCTTTCCTTTAAAACGAACAACGGCACTTCTTTAGCAGATATTTCTTATACAAAAACAAAACCGGGAACTTTACCTTCCGGTCTGACAAAAGAAGGATATACATTCGAAGGATGGTTTCAGGATGAGAATTTTTCCGGAAATAAATTGGAGACTGTACCTTTTCCGGCAGGAACGGCAGGGCAAACGAATATTCCGGTAATGATCTATGCCAAATGGGATCCGATTTCATATGCTATAGAGTATAGAGGCTTGGAAGATGGAAAGAATCCGGATGGGGCTGCTACGTCATATACCGCAGAGACACCCACCTTTGATCTGCCAACACCAGTTCGTGAAGGTTACACATTTGTAGCTTGGAAAGATGAAAAGAATGTGGCTGTTTCTTCCATAGCAAAAGGCTCTTATGGAAAGAAAGTGTTCACTGCCGAATGGAATGTGAAAGTCTACACAATAAAATTCATTTCTAATTATAAAGAAACAGTCCCCGATATGACGTATAGCAAGACGTCTTCTATAATTGCATTCCCTGATTTGAAAGGGAAAAATACCGGATATGATTTCGGGGGATGGTATAAGAACCAGTCTTGTTCCGGCTCGGCAATGACCGTTGTTGATCTTATTTTTGCAGAAGATAATACCCTGCCGGTTGTTTTATATGCCAAATGGACACCTACCCCGTACACCATCACCTTCAACACTAACGGCGGTTCCGATCAGACTGCTCTTCCTTATACGGTAGAGACCGAAACATTCCAACTGCCGATGAAGACGAAAAGGACGGGTTATTCTTTTGCAGGATGGTATAAAGATGCCGGGCTGACGCAGGCTTATGGTGCATCGGTGGCAAAAGGGACGGCAGGCGATTTCACGCTCTATGCCAAATGGACATTGACGGAATATAAAATTGAATACGACTGCTACCACGGTACGAACCCGACAGATGCGCCGGTGAAGTTCACCATCGAAGACAATGTCGTTTTACCTGTCCCGCAACGTGATAACTTTACTTTTGTCGGATGGCATGCCAGCGATATGTTGGACGATGAGGTGCAGACCACTATCCCCGTCGGGACAACCGGCAACCAGAAATTTTTTGCCGAATGGACAATGGGTAACTCTGTGCAGATATCACGTCCGGCGAACGGGACAATCACGGTGAAGAGCGGATCGACAGAAGTGAAATCCGGTGATAAGGTCGGGGCGAACACCTCGTTGACAATTACGGCAACACCTGCTTCGGCTGATTATAAATTGTTGAAATTAGTTGTCAATAATACCGAATATACGACTACCCCCCAAACGGTTGTGATGCCTGCCGAAGGCGGTTTGACCATTTCGGCTGTCTTTACTGATCCGCGCCCGGCAGCTTCGGCTCCCAAAGTAACGACTGATCCTGTCAATACGGACTATATTCCGAGTGGAGAACCTGTGACAGTCACGATGGAAAAAAGCGGGGAATGCGATTCCTTGCTGTACAGTATAGACGGTGCTACCCCGAAACGCTATACCGGAGCTTTTCAGGTAAGCACTATTACGGCTGCCACCAAAACGGTTGCCGTACAAGCCATAGCCCGCAAGTCCGGTTGCAAGGATGGCGTTACGACCCGTAATATCACGTTCCGTTCCGGAAAGATCACCATCACATTCAACCTGCCGAAAGGAATCACTGCCAGCAATCCAGAAGGGGGCGAAGTCGTGGAAGCCGTAGCAAGTGGCGGGGCTTTTGAATTTAAGTTGATTGTGGATAAGAACTATTTCCAGACATTGGATTCTATAAAGGTGACAGCAAACGGAACTGTTATCACACCTGATATTTATGGCATTTATACATTAAGCAGCCAGACTTCTGATGTGACTGTCAATGTGAGCGGTATTTCTGGCGTAACCCATCTGGTTACTTTGGTACAGTCGGCTAATGGCGTGATTGCTTTTACCGGTGATGAGGATGCAGAGAATTCCAGGACCGTCAATCATGGCGATCCCGTTTCGGTGACGGCTATGGCTGATGAAAATTATAAATTCCAGTCGTGGACGGATGGTGAGACTGCTAATCCTCGTACGTTCGTGGCTGAGTCGGATGTGACGTTGCAGGCACGCTTCGTGAAGGACAGTGCCGGATTTTCTGTTATTCTTCCCGAATTGGAAGGGGTGACGGTCAAACCGCTTACCGGGTATTCGACTGAAGTAAAGCCGGGGGGCAAATTCAAATTCTATTTGCGTCTGGAGGCGGATTACAACGAATCTGTCCCTGTCGTATATGCCAATAATGAAAAGTTGAATGTGAACCAAGAGGTGTATAGCCTGTATGATATTTCGGAGAACATCCGTATTTCTGTTGATGGGATCGCCCGTAATAAGGTGAAACCGGTATTGCAGGAGCATGTGTCGGCTATCGATGTGGAAACCGGTTCAGATGTGTCCGGCCTCTCTTTATTCACGGATGCCATGATCGTATTGCAGGCTGACGCGCCGGAAGGACAAGTATTTTCGAAATGGAATGATGGCAAAGCCGATAATCCTCGTATCGTAACGGCTGCCGATGCATCGCAACTGTTTCCATTATTCCTGCCTAAAACAGGACAGGATGCCGTATGTGTCAAACTGCCTGTCCTTGCCGGTGCGGGTATGGGGGCTGTCAATGCGAATGCGGCGGCCGTGGCGAAAGGAGAATCTGTTCAGCTGAAATTAGTTGTTTTGCCATCCTATAGCCAAAGCGACGTCAAAGTCTTCGCCAATGGAAAAGAACAGGATGCAGCCTTGTCTTTGAGGGCTTCTTCTGAAACGAAAACTTTGTTTTATACGCTTTCCGATGTGTCGGAGGATATAACGGTGGAAGTCTCCGGGTTGAAGCTGAATGAATATGTCGTTTCTCTCGAACAACAGGAAGGTGGAACGGTCAGTGCCAGCCAGGTCGGTCTGTTGAAACATGGAACGGTTATCACATTGACGGCAACACCAAACAAGGGCAATATGTTTATGAAATGGGGGGATGGCAACACATTGAATCCTTATCAATATGTGGTGACGGACAATTGTACGTTGAAAGGATCTTTTGCCGCCTCGAATATGCCGGTAGGCAATGAAAACGTATCCGTCCCGGCTGTGCGTATCTATGCCGCCGGTGGTTCTTTGCACATTCAGTCGCCCGAAGTTTCCGAACTGTCTGTCTGGAGTATGGATGGAAAGCTGATAAAGAAGGCCGGTGTCCCGGTCGGTTACTCGTCTTATCTGTTGCCGGATGGTATGTATGTGGTGAAGGTCGGGGATGGAGAATCGGTAAAGATTGTAATCAGATAAATTGTTGTCGTTGTTGTTGTCGTAGAGACGCACGGCCGTGCGTCTCTACAATGGAATCCGAATAATCCCCATCAAAATTGAATAAGAATTTAATTTTGATGGGGATTATCATTTTTTTGCTGTATGTTTGCAAACAACAAAAACAATACGACTATGAAAAATGAAACAAAATTCCAAAATCGCTATCGAATACTCTCAAACCGTTTGTCTGGTTGGGATTATAGTAATGAAGGTGCTTATTTTTTGACCCTCTGTACCTGCCATCGGGAATGTCTGTTTGGTGAAATTATTAACCACGATATGGTTCTGAATGATTATGGAGCGATTGTCCAACGCGAATGGATCTATTCTGCCCAATTGCGACCGGAAATCCTATTGGATTCTTATGTCATTATGCCGAATCATTTCCATACGATTGTTCATGTTGTTTCAAATCAATCCGGCGGGTGTCCGGACGGATTGTCGGGTGGTTTGTTTGGGGGGACGTCGCGCGTAGAGACGCACGGCTGTGCGTCTCTACAAAACCCCGTTTTCCACCAAAACCCCATTTCCCAACAACAACCCATCTCCCATCCCCCATTATATCGTACCCCCAAATCCGTATCATCGTTAATGGCCGGGTTTAAATCAGTGGTTACCAAACAAATTAATATAATACGCGGAACACCCGGCAAGAAAGTTTGGCAAGCGAATTATTATGATCATATCATCCGTAATGATAAGGAATATGAACGAATAGCAGATTATATTGGAATGAACCCGGAACTCTGGCAGTCTGATTCATTGAGGTGATAATATCTAAAATAAATTCCGTACCTTTGCCCCTCAAAAAGAGAACACAAGGTATGGAAAAACAGTTTAAGAGAACGCTGATAACTACGGCGTTGCCGTATGCGAACGGGCCGGTGCATATCGGGCATTTGGCCGGGGTGTATGTGCCTGCTGATATTTATGCACGCTATCTTCGCCTGAAGGGGGAAGAGGTTTTGATGATTGGTGGATCGGATGAACATGGGGTGCCTATCACGCTGAGAGCGAAGAAAGAAGGGATCACGCCGCAGGATGTGGTGGACCGTTATCATGGTATTATCAAGAAGTCTTTTGAGGAATTCGGCATTACTTTCGACATCTATTCCCGTACGACTTCGGCTACTCACCATCAGATGGCATCGGATTTCTTCCGTACCTTATATGATAAAGGCGAGTTTATCGAGAAAACAAGCGAACAGTATTACGACGAAGAAGCGAAACAGTTCCTTGCCGACCGCTATATAACCGGGACTTGCCCGCATTGCGGCAATGAAAAAGCCTATGGCGACCAGTGCGAAGCCTGCGGTACGTCTTTAAGCCCGACGGACCTGATCGACCCGAAGTCTGCTATCAGCGGCAGCCAGCCGGTGATGAAAGAGACCAAACACTGGTATTTGCCTTTGGACAAATGGGAGCCGTTCCTGCGTCAGTGGATCTTAGAAGGACATAAGGAATGGAAATCGAACGTGTACGGACAGTGCAAGAGCTGGCTGGATATGGGATTGCAACCTCGCGCCGTAAGCCGCGACCTCGACTGGGGTATTCCCGTGCCGGTGGAAGGTGCGGAAGGAAAGGTGCTGTATGTCTGGTTCGATGCGCCTATCGGATATATCTCCAATACAAAAGAATTGCTGCCCGAAAGTTGGGAAACCTGGTGGAAAGATCCGGAAACCAAGATGGTGCATTTCATCGGTAAGGATAATATCGTGTTCCACTGTATCGTCTTCCCGGCCATGCTGAAAGCCGAAGGTTCTTATAACCTGCCGGAAAATGTGCCGGCCAATGAGTTCCTGAACCTGGAAGGCGACAAGATCTCCACTTCCCGCAACTGGGCTGTCTGGTTGAACGAATATCTGGTGGATATGCCGGGCAAGCAGGATGTGTTGCGCTATGTTTTGACGGCCAATGCTCCGGAAACAAAAGACAACGATTTCACCTGGAAAGATTTCCAGGCACGCAATAACAACGAGTTGGTAGCCATCTTAGGCAACTTCGTCAACCGTGCTTTGGTGCTGACCGAAAAGTATTTCGAAGGCAAAGTGCCGGCAGCCGGCGAGCTGACCGATTATGACCGCCAGACATTGACCGACTTCGCGAATGTAAAGGCCGACGTGGAACGTCTGCTGGATACCTACCATTTCCGTGATGCACAGAAAGAAGCGATGAACCTGGCACGTATCGGAAACAAATATCTGGCAGATATGGAACCCTGGAAGCTGGCAAAGACCGATATGGCACGTGTCGCCACGATTATGAATATCGCTTTGCAGATCACGGCAAACTTAGCGATCGCTTTCGAACCGTTCCTGCCGTTCAGCATGGAGAAACTGAACAAGATGCTGAATGTGGAACCCTTAGGCTGGAACCGTCTGGGATTGACCGATCTGTTGGAAGCCGGTCACCAGTTAGGCAAATCGGAACTGCTGTTCGAGAAGATCGAAGACAGCGTGATCGAAGCGCAGGTGCAAAAGCTGTTGGACACGAAGAAAGCAAACGAAGAAGCGAACTACAAGGCGAAACCCATCCGTGAGAATATCGCTTTCGATGACTTCATGAAGTTAGACATCCGTGTCGGGACCGTGCTGGAATGTACGAAAGTACCTAAGGCGGACAAACTGTTGCAGTTCCGTATCGATGACGGCCTGGAAAAACGTACGATCGTTTCCGGCATCGCCCAGCACTACAAGCCGGAAGACCTTGTGGGCAAGCAGGTTTGCTTTATCGCCAATCTGGCCCCGCGCAAGTTGAAAGGCATCGTTTCCGAAGGAATGATCCTTTCCGCAGAAAACTTCGACGGCAAGCTGGCTGTCATCACGCCTGAAAAAGAGGTGAAGCCGGGCAGCGAAGTGAAATAGGGCGGAAAAACTTTTTCCGACATCAAGCAGGCCTGTTTAGTGCCGGAAAATTATTTTCCGAGGCTACGCAGGCCTGTTTGGTGTCAAACACCTTTTTTTGTCCGATGTAATAAACAGCCCGCTCTCTCGTTAATAAGTTGAATAAAAAATATAAATCGGGAAACAGATAACATAATGTTTGAAGAACAGATACAGATGGTCGACTTGCATGGCCAATATCTCCGGTTCAAAGAGGAGATCGATGCAGCCATGCAGACGGTGATCGGCAGTTGTGCCTTTATCAATGGCCCGCAGGTGAAAACCTTTGCCGGGCATCTGGCCGACTATCTTCAGGTTCCCTATGTGATCCCTTGCGGTAACGGGACGGATGCTTTGCAGATCGCTCTGATGGCATTGGAGCTTCAGCCCGGCGATGAGGTGATCCTACCGGCATTTACTTATATAGCGGCAGCCGAGGTTGTCGCTTTGTTGGGGCTGACGCCCGTGTTGGTGGATGTCGATCCCCGGACCTTCAATATCGATCCCCGGAAAATAGAAGCGGCTGTTTCGGAGCGGACAAAGGCGGTTGTGGCCGTCCACCTGTTCGGACAAGCCTGCGATATGGAGCCGATCATGGCTTTGGCAGATGCCTGTCATCTGTATGTCGTGGAAGATAATGCCCAATCCATCGGTGCCGATTATCTTTTTTCGGATGGGCGGAGGCAGAAGGTCGGGACGATCGGACATATCGGGACGACTTCCTTTTTCCCGTCCAAGCCGTTGGCCTGCTATGGCGACGGAGGTGCGTTGATGACGTCCGACGAGGCGTTGGCTGCCCGTATCCGCATGATTGCCAATCATGGCCAGGAATGCAAATACCATCATAGGCGGATCGGATGCAACTCCCGTCTGGATACGTTGCAAGCTGCCGTGCTGGATGTGAAGTTGAAGCATCTGGAGGAGTTCACGGAAGCCCGCAGGCAGGTTGCCCGTCAGTACGATGAAGCCTTGTCTTCCTGCGATTCATTGATTATCCCTGCGAAATCGACATTTTCGACTCATGTCTATCACCAATATACGATTCAGGTAAAAGACGGCCGGCGGGACGCCCTTCAGCATTTGCTGAAAGAACAGGGAATCCCTTCGATGATCTATTATCCCCTGCCGGTGCATTGTCAGGAAGCCTACCGGCACATCTCCCGTATATCCGGCAATTTGGACGTCGCCACCCGTTTGTGCGAATCCGTCCTTTCCCTGCCTATTCATACGGAAATGTCCCCCGGACAACAGCAATATATAACAGAAACCCTCGTAGGGGCGAGTTCCAAACTCGCCCTCTTATAATATACAATTATGGATAAAAAGATAAAATTCGCAGTAATCGGTTGTGGCCATATCGGCAAACGTCATGCCGAGATGGTGACACGCGATCCGGGAGCCGAACTGGCGGCCCTTTGTGATATTCGTCCCCGTGAAGAACTGGGCATTGAAGCATACGACGTCCCGTTCTTCTCTTCCCTTACGGAATTATTGCAGAGCGGCCTCCTTATAGATGTCGTGAATATCTGCGTCCCCAACGGCCTGCATGCGGCGATGGCTATCCAGGCCATCGAATCCGGTTGCAACGTCGTGATCGAGAAGCCGATGGCACTGACGCTTGCCGATGCCGAGAAGGTGGTCTATGCTTCGCTCAAATACCGTAAGCAGGTGTTCTGCGTCATGCAAAACCGCTATTCTCCTCCTTCCGTCTGGATCAAGGAGATGGTGGAGTCCGGCAAGTTAGGCAAGATCTATATGGTTCAGTTGAATTGTTATTGGAACCGTGACGAGCGCTATTATAAACCCGGAGGCTGGCACGGCGATGCAGCTTTGGACGGAGGGACGCTTTTCACCCAGTTCTCCCATTTCATCGACATTATGTACTGGCTTTTCGGAGATATCTGCAATATCCAGGCTCGCTTTGCCGATTTCAACCATGCCGGGCTCACGGCTTTTGAAGATTCGGGTTTTGTGAATTTCAACTTCGTGAACGGGGGAATGGGGAGCTTGAGCTATTCCACTTCCGTCTGGAACAAGAACATGGAAAGCAGTATGCTGATCGTTGCGGAGAACGGCAGCGTGAAAATCGGCGGACAGTATATGAACGAAGTCGAATACTGCCATATCAAAGAGTATGAGATGCCGGAACTGGCGCCGACGAATCCGGGAAATGACTACGGTCCTTATAAAGGTTCCGCCCAGAACCATAATTTCGTGATCCGTAATGTCGTCCGTGTCCTTTCCGGTACAAGTTCGGAGTGTATCACGACCAACGTACTGGAAGGTATGAAGGTTGTGGACATTATCCAGCGGATCTATGCCTTGAAGAAATAAATGCGATCTATGGGCGGGGTGGCGTGTTAAATATGTATTCCGTATTCATGCTTCACCTCGTCCATCACAAAAGTGCTTTCGAGCGAGCCGAGGCTGTCGATCGTGCCTAACACGTTCAGGATAAACTCTTGGTAATACTTCATATCCGGCGCATGGATCTTCAGCAGGTAGTCGTAACTCCCCGATATGTTGTAGCATTCCGTGACTTGCGGAATCTCCTGTATGATCCTTGTGAACTCCGCCGCAATCTCTTTGTTCAGTCTTCTCAACTTGACGCTGCAAAAGACCACGAAGCCTTGGTTTAGCTTTTCGGCGTCCAGCACGGCAATGTACTTCTTTATATATCCTCCGTTTTCGAGGCGTTTCAGGCGTTCGAATACGGGTGTCGACGAGAGGTTGACACTCGCGGCGAGCTCTTTTGTGGTGAGCCGGGCATTCGTTTGCAGGGTACGGAGGATCTGCAAGTCTACTTTGTCTAATTTCTCAAGTGTGTTCATAAGAATAAAATTCTATCGGAATCCTTTTTTCGATCTTGATACAGTTTGTATGTTCTGTTGACGGCTGTAAAAATAGCATTATTTTCTGTATTTTACGAATATCTTGTTTGATATCTCTGTCTGCCGTAGTTTTGCTGGAAAATAAGCAAGAAGAATAATTTAAAATAATACGACTATGGCAACAAAGAAATTGCATTTCGAGACATTACAGGTTCATGTAGGGCAGGAGCAGGCCGATCCCGCAACAGATGCACGTGCCGTTCCTATTTATCAGACAACATCTTATGTATTTCATGATTCACAGCATGCGGCAGACCGTTTCGGCCTTCGCGATGCCGGGAATATTTATGGCCGCCTGACCAATTCGACACAGGGAGTTTTCGAAGCACGTGTTGCGGCTCTTGAAGGGGGAGTGGCGGGTTTGGCGGTGGCTTCGGGTGCGGCGGCCGTCACGTATGCCTTGCAAAATATACTTGGAGTAGGCGACCATATTGTGGCTGCCGACAATCTCTATGGCGGTTCTTTCAATCTGATTACACATACGCTGGCGGCCCAGGGCATTACTCATACGATTGTAAATGTAAACGACCTGAAGGCGTTGGAGGCTGCCATCCGGGAGAATACAAAAGCGGTGTATGTCGAAACGTTCGGCAATCCCAATTCTGATGTCACCCATATCGATGCCGTTGCAGAGGTGGCCCACCGTCATCATATCCCGTTGATCGTGGATAATACGTTCGGTACGCCGTACCTGATCCGTCCGATCGAGCACGGGGCTGATATTGTCGTCCATTCCGCTACCAAATTTATCGGCGGACATGGATCGAGCTTGGGAGGAGTGATTGTGGACAGTGGCAACTTCGACTGGAAAGCAAATGCCGCAAAGTTTCCGACGTTGGGCAAACCGGACCCAAGTTATCATGGGGCGGTCTTTGCCGACGTGGCGGGTCCGGCAGCTTTCGTCACTCGCATCCGGGCTGTCATTCTTCGTGATACAGGGGCCACGATCTCGCCTTTCAATGCTTTTATCCTGCTGCAAGGGCTGGAAACATTGTCCCTCCGTGTGGAACGCCATGTTGCCAATGCTCTGAAAGTCGTCGAGTATTTGTCCAAACACCCGAAAGTAACCAAAGTGAACCATCCGTCCCTTCCGTCTCATCCTGATCATGCGCTTTATAAGAAATATTTCCCGAAAGGCGCCGGAAGTATTTTTACTTTCGAGATCGAAGGCGGGCAGGAAGCGGCCTGGAAGTTTATCGATTCGCTGGAAATATTCTCGTTGCTTGCCAATGTAGCCGATGTGAAGAGCCTTGTGATCCACCCGTATACGACTACCCATTCACAAATGACTCCGGAAGAGTTGGCCGGGCAGCATATCACGCCTTCCACGGTGCGCCTGAGTATCGGTACCGAATATATCGATGATATCATTGATGATTTGGAACAGGCTTTGGCCAAGGTGTGATGTGATCCTGATGATGCCTTTATTTCTAAGGGATGAATTCATCTTTAGATGCAAGTGTAATCTGTTTTCGACGTCGTCAAGAATATATTCGGCATCGTCGAAAATATACATGACGTCGTCGAGTATATACACGACGACGACGAAAACAGATTACACTTGCATCCCCTTGAACAATAGGGGCAATAGTTTTGTGAATGCTTGCCAGGCATTCAAGTGCATTTCAGATAGATGTGTAGGTAATACTTATTTATTTACCGGTGCTTCGTTGTTCTTAGCCAATGAAACCAAGCCTCCCATAGCCCCTAAGTTCATGGTGTCGAGTGCCGAACTCGGTACGATTACCATCGATCCTTTCTCTTTTAGGCCTTCGAACAACATATTCATCCCTCTAAGATGTAATGCCACAGGATTGTCGGTATATTTCTTACTGGCTTGTTCGAACTTTTCTGCGATCTCTGTTTCTGCCGTTCCCAAGATGACACGGGCCCTTCTTTCACGTTCGGCCTGAGCCTCTTTGCTCATTGCCTCGGCCAAATCTTGCGGAATGGCGATATCTTTGATACCGACAGTCTGACATGTGATGCCCCACGGATTCGTATTTCTGTCCAAGACCTGTTGCAAATCTTCAGCGATCTTGTCGCGTTCTTGCAAGAGGTCCGACAGTTCGTGCTTACCGATGGTATCTCTTAAACCGGTCTGCGTAATATGTTCGATAGCCTTTTGGTACTCCTGTACTTCCAAAGCCGCTTTTTCCACATCCCAGACGGTCCAGTACACAACCGCATCCACATTTACCGGAACCGTATCTTTAGTCAGAGTCTGTTCGGCCTTAAAAGCGCTTACCCGCACACGCTGGTCGATATAGGTCGACACACTGTCGATAACCGGGATAATCATAAAGGGCCCGGGGCCTTTCAAGCCGCAGTATTTCCCCATGCGCAGGACTACCGCCCGTTCCCACTGATCGGCAATACGGATCGCAGAGGCTACCAATCCGGAAAGAAGGAGTAAGAGGATCAACACCGGTATGTTTACAATTTGCGAAACATACAAAGCTGCTGATGCGATAACCAGTATCAGCAATACGGAAAGGGAAATGGGATTAAACCAGCCCTTGTTAATTACATTTGTTGTCATATTCATTGTTTTTTAAAAGTTTCGATATTCCTTAATTCTTGAATGACCTCGTCCAGGCTGAAGCCGTAACTTAGTACAACCGAAGAAAATTGCGTACAAATTTCTTTTAACTTGTCTTCCCGCTCTTTGTCCGGTACAACATGGTCTGTTTTGCTGATAAACGTTCCGGTCCCTTGTTGAGTCTCCAAAATATTCTTGATCTCCAATTCTTTATATGCTTTGGAAACCGTGTTTAGATTGACTTTCAATTCTACGGCAAGAGCTCTGACCGTAGGAAGCTGTTCACCCAGCTTAAGCTGTCCGGATGCTATGCCAAACCTGATCTGATCGATGATCTGACGGTATATCGGCATACCGCTGGAGTAATCTAATAAAAACTTGATCATATAATTTTATATTATGCTATATGAATATTGTACTATAATAATAGTACAAAGATACAAGAACAAATTATTCCGCAAAATCTTTTATGGAAATTTTTAAGGTGCATGGATAAAATTCTTTGGAAAGTCGTATACGGGATTTATTGAAAATCTCTGGAAACGCAATGAAAAAGTCGCTTATTGTCACCGGAAAAGTTGTGAATAAGGTGAAGGACAAAGGATGCCAAGAGGTAGTAAGCGAAAAACGCAGGAAAAAGCGGATTATGGAAGCAGAACGGTTTCCAACTCGTTACCCTGCAAAAGAGCATTTTTAACAGTCAAAATTTTGTTTGCACCGTTCTGCAATATTTTGCATATCAAACCTTAACAAGAGGATTCAAACTGTAACTAATGCAACGTGCCAAGAGGACAGAATGACATATTTCTGTCCTCTATGTGCATAATCTCTTAACCTCATGTAATCCCCAAAAAGTTACTCATACGGTCAATACATCGTTTCTTTTGACTAAGATTAGGATGAACATACAGATTGAGCGTAGTTGCCACATTCGAGTGACCAAGTATGACACTGACTGTTTTATAATCACATTGACTTTCAATGCATCGGGTCGCAAATGTGTGCCTAAGCCCGTGAAAGACCAAATGAGGAATATTCAACCGTTTTAGCAATCTGCTAAAATAATCACGGTAAGAGCGTGGTTCTTTAGATTGTGTAGAAGTTCCAACAACATATGTAGCTTGGGACTGTTTTCTGACAACTTTCAAAGACTGAAAAAGTTGTTTAGAGATAGGTATCTCACGGCAGGAGCTCTTTGTTTTTGGAGAAGAGTGAATCCTCTCAGTCGTTTTCGATTCGCAGTTGTATATTCTGCCAACCGTATGCCTCACGGTAATTGTTTTCTGTGCGAAGTCCACATCTTCCCATTTTAATGCACATACTTCACCAATTCTCATTCCCGTACAAAGAGCTAACAGAACACCGATATTTTGCGGAGTAGGCTGTTCTATCAAATGATGCATCAATATCCGTTGATGATTCAAGGATAAGGTTGGCAATAACTTGTTTTCCGTATCGGTAGGATATTCGATATCCCATTCTTCAAAAGGAAAAATCCCGTGCTTGTTCCCGTACTTGACAACGGATTTGAGCACTGCCACCATGTCTCTGACCGTTTTCTTTGCCAATCCTTCAGCACATTTGTTTATCACAAATTGCTGAACATCACATTCTGTTATTGTTTCCATCGCACCGAATTGTGGCAATAGATGGGTTTGTAACGTAAGCAGATAAGCGCATAGGGTGGAATGTTTCACTATCGGGCGTTTCGCATCACATCAAATTTTGGTAACTTCTTGAAATGTTTTTTTCTTGTTCATATATTGAGAGAGTTTATTGATGTAACTCTCTCAATATAATACACTTTTATCTATTCCCTTTCGAACGGTTATGGGTTTTGCAAAGCATTTCGCAGTTTTCTATGTTGGTTGCCCCTCCTTTGCTCCATGCCGTCACGTGGTCGGCATCCATTTCCGACAACTTGTAGATACGGGTTCTGTTGGCATTGTCTCCCAATGCACAGAGCGGACAGTTGGAAATACCCTTTTTTTCAGCCTGTTCTGTCTGTCGTTTGTAAGCGGTTCTTTTAGTCGATTCTTCAAAGATGCGGATGTCGAGCAATTTTTTATCTATTTCCCCACCCAATACATACTCGTAGATATTGCGGGAGCACCTCACGCTCTCGTCAGCTTGCAAGGCTTTTACCCGACTCGTCACGTGGTCGATACTGTAGGGCGTGGTGTGATACGTTTCATACAGCCGTCCCCATTCTAGTCCGCACATGTCTCGAACTACCATGGTGAATGTAGTAGTAACCCAGTCTATTACAGAACGGAAATAGTTTTCAAGTTCTCCGATAGAGCAGTCATGGCGATGCAGGCTCATATAAGCATCTATGCTCATTTGTTTGCCATTACAGACCCATTCCAATGCTTTGGCAAGGTAATCTTGTCTTTTAACATCTCCCTTTATATAGTGGCTCCATTTCTGAACTTCTGCATTTTGGGAATTGCTGAACACACGTTTGGCTGCATTCACGAACTCACCCGAATAGATGGCATTGAGTTTTTCTTGTTCATTAAGCGGAACGCCTGTAATGTTGATAGTCTTGAACCATTCTTTTATTTCGCGTTCTTCACCTTCGCATTCATATACGAGCAATTTTGTTTGCAGAATCCTTTGTTTTTCTTCCTCCGGCAGTTCGCTGAAGTACTCATTGCGTCCGGCATATTCAATGGCAAACTTACCTGTAACAAACCGTCCGAAAGAGGTGATGCGCTGCTGCCCGTCAAGGACTTCAAACCGTCCATCGCTTGTACGGTTGAAGTATATCAGCCCGATGGGGTATTTTTTCAACAAAGATTCTATTACAGCCACGTCCCGTTTCCCGTCATTATAGATGTAATGGCGCTGATACTCGGGCTGGATAGTGAGCCGTCCGTCCAATCCGAATAAACCTTTGCCCTCAAGTTCATTATAGGTAAAACCTTTGCAGACATCTGCAACCGTCCATTCTGTATGTAATATTGGTATCATATATAATAGGTATTTTACGGTTACTGTTTATTCTCTTCACTCTCTTGTGGTGGATTAAGAGCGATTCCCGTCTTGGCATTCAGCGGACTGATAACCGCCTTGCCTGTTTTTGCTTCCAATTCCATACGGGCATTACGGGCAATTTCCCCACCCGCTTCCGCCACATTCATATGCTCTTTAAAAGTTTCGGGATTCTTGCTTTCCGATATTTCCTTGGTGGAAAGTTCTGCCAACATATTCAGCACCAACTCCTTGTTGGTCATATTGTCGCGCAGGTTCTCTTTCTTCAAGCCTTTGAACTGCTTATATTCCTTGGCGGTCATGTCGCTCCAAGTCTGATAGATTATATCGGTCAGCGTAGCAAACTGTACTCCTTCTTGCAGCCCGTGACGTTTCCATTCATCCGTAAGGTCTTTACGTATCTCTATAGATTTGAGCCGTTGGTTAATCCAATTGTCTGAATAACCCAATCGTTTATAGTCCATCAATGCTTGATTAATGGATAGTTCGGGGTCTTGCATTTGGTCAAGACGTTCCGCAGCTACTTGTGCCATCCATTGCTTAAAAGGTTCCGCTTTGGGCGAAGGAATGGATTGAATAAGGCGGAGAAGTTGCTGAGTGTCGGCTACATCGGTTAAATACATTTTCCCGTCAGCCGATTTCATTTTCAGTTGACTACAATTTGTAGTCAACTCACTTCCTTCCTTTTTAAGGCGTGTTTTCAAAACACTCCAATACTTACGTGGATTAGGACTGTCGGTTAAGACTGCCACCACATCTACTATCGAGAAGTACCATTTTTCTTCTTTATCGTCCCAAATGGTTCGGACTTTCTTTGCTTCGAAAAGCTTGATGGCATTATGCTGGGTCATGATATTATGTTTTTAATTCTTAGTTTTAAGTTGAAATCTTAGGTTGTAATCGTGGTGTCGACCAAGACCCTAATAAAATATATGGCAAAAGTGCTTATATTCATGGAGTTGAAGTGTTTAAAAGATTATTTATTCGATATAGGAATTGAAATCTTAGGGGCTACTGAAAGTGAAGGCAAAGGCTTTTCAAATGGTTTATGGAAACCAGATAGTCATATTGCACAACCCCTTGTTTATTCAAATAGAGTATATAAACGTATCTTTATCAGTCACGTAATATAAATCTAATGAGAACTCTTGCATATATTTAACGGTTATCAATAGTGAATCTTTTTCCACGATTGGGATTGTTTTCTATCTATCTATCCCTAAGATTTCAAATTGCTCCGGACAATACTTAATCAAAAAAGAAATAGGAACTCCCATTACTCCTTTATAATCTGAGGGTATTGCATCTGTAAAAGGGACTTCGATGGCATCATAATTATCGTAGTGGTCGTAAGCAGTTTTGCCTTTTAATTCCTTATGCTTAGAGAAGCGTAAATTATCAGCCATCGTCATTAGTGGAATAGGCTCATGACGACGACCATGTTCTATACTTGTAAACCAACAAGAATTGCCTAATCGAGTGTAATTGCCTACGTATCCCAATCGTGCCGCTTTTGCTCTGTCTTTTTCATCAATCTTAGCCCCTTCGGGAACACCAAATACCATATCATTTCCGTTTCCTGTTGCGCCAAGCCATACTTTATTGTCTTTAATTAGTGGGAATACTTCTTTATATGTAATAGCATTCATGTTGCCTATTACAGCAAACATCTTTCCACCCTCCATTATCCATGCCAAGAAATCACGGAACAAGGAAAAAGGCGGATTGGTTATAATGAAGTCCGCCTCATTACGCAAATCGGTAACTTCTTTGCTACGGAAATCTCCATCACCCTCCATGTATTCCCATTCAAGGTCGTCAATATTAATGCGGCCATCCCCGCTGTGGTCATGGTCAAGAATGAATATCTTCCCTTTCACTTGCGCTTTGGCAGGGTCGAATTGGGGAGCGTCTTGTTCGAATAATGAAGGTTGATAAGGCGTTTTGTACTTCTTGCTATCCGGCGCATAGCTGGTAGAAATAAGTTTTTTCAATCCCAACTCATCAAACTTAACCGCAAAGTATCGGGTGAAGTTACTCCATTCGGGGTCATCGCAAGGCAACAGCACCGTCTTGCCCCGGAACACATCGGGGTCGTATTCAAGGTAAGCGTTCATTTCAATCTCAATGTCATGAAACTGTGTATAGAACTCATCGTTCTTTGCTGCCTTAGCTTCTTTTAGATTCGTATTTGCCATATAGTTTATTTTTTTATTTCGTTGGGTATAAGAAGTGTTCGCACATCCACATTCAATATCTCCGCTATCTTGTATAATACAGCTATTGGCGGTTGCACTCTATTCGTGGCATATAGGTTAACCATATTGAAACCTTTGCCAAGCCGTTTAGCCAATTCAGTTTGGCTAATGCCTTTCTCAATCAAGACCTCTCTTATCCTATTCATTGCAACATCTTCTTAAGATGATTTCAAAGGTACATAATTTTATTGGGTAATCAGTAGTCCTATCAAAAATAAAGTATTACTTTTGTGCCAAACGAGGACAAAAGGACTTGAAACAAGCAAACTAAAGCAGAGTGCTGCAAATATAACGGTTGCTAAATTATTACCTCAAAATCGGTTAATCCGCCCAACGCCCTTATTCTAAGGCGATAAGAAAAACTTTCCAGAATTATTGAAAATTCATGTGCCAAAAGAAAAAACTTCGGTTGTCTGGAAAAAAGAAAAGGCTCCTGCATCCGCAGAAACCCCTATAAAAAATTAAAGGCTGTCTCACGACAACCCCTAACCAACTTTGTTAACCTTAAATCTAATACTATTATGAAAAAACCACGATGCAAAGATACGGGCTTTTCCCAATTTGTCAATAGTTAAAATGCTAATTAGTGTTGTAAAGCATATAAGAAAATTTAATTCTTAAAAAGTAAAGAAAATATGCAACTGTAACATCTCCAAACTCGTCTATAAAAGAAAACGAACAAAAATAGAATAAGACATGAAAACAAGAACATTTTTCTTTATGGCGTGTATCTTACTGCTGGCTACAAGCGGATTTGCCCAGCAGAATACAATAGAAGGAGACGGGAATATTATTACAAAAGAAATCTCCATATCCGATTATGATGAAATCTCGTATGTGGGAAATGTAAACATCGAATATGAACAATCCAACGCTTCCCCCTATTTGAAGATCACGACAGATGAGAATATTCTGTCTCACCTCGACATAAAAATAAAAGGTAAGACATTGATCATACAACCTAAAGACGAAAGAATATATTTTAAGGGAAACTCTTATGGGCTCAATCTCAAACCGACCGTATGCGAAATAAAGACCAACTCCCGTGAACTGAAAGATATAAGCGCAGTCGGTGGCGGCGAATTTGTTGCCAAAACCCCTCTTAAAGTCGACAGGTTAAATGTCGACATCGCCGGAAGTAGTACAATAAACTTCGATAAACGGCTGGAAGCACGCAAAATAGATTTTAGCGTGGCCGGATCGGGAGACATCAATGCGACCCGGTTGAAAGTAGACAACCTGGATTGCAGCGTGGCAGGTAGCGGTTCCGTCCTGCTCAAAGGAGAAGCAGAAAGAGGCGACCTGAGCGTGGCAGGCGGCGGAGATATCAGCGCTTTCGGATGCGTCTTCCGGAAAGTGGAATGCAGTGTTGCCGGTGGTGGAGACATTGAGGTATATGCAGCCGAACAATTGGATGCCAGTATTGCCGGTGGCGGTCATATACGATATGAAGGAGATCCGGAACTCAGCAAAAACGTTGTAGGCGGAGGTTCGATCAAGAAAAATTAATAACAAGAGTAAAATAAATTTCCTACATTTGTAACCAAGGCGCGGCAAACGTGTCCATAAGTACAATATAAAGAAGACAGACATGAAAACAAAAGGATTATTAATGATCGCTTTCCTCGCAGGAATGTTTTTCTCTGCCCAGGCAGTAGACCATGTGAAAGGAAATGGAAAACTATCGACCAAGAAAATAGCCGTAGGCGATTATAATGCCATCAAGATAGACGGTGTGATCGATTTCAACTACGAACAGTCGGATGCCGCTCCTTATCTTGAAGTGACGGTCGACGAGAACCTGCATCCTTATGTGAATATCGACATTCAGGATCGCGAGCTGACGGTCAACTTCAAAGGCGCCAAGGTGGACCACTTCACCAAATTCATCGTCAAGACCAACTCCAAATGGTTGAAAGAAGTAAAAGCTGCCGGAAACGCCAATTTTATGGTCAACAGCAAACTCACCGGAGACGAGCTGAAAATCAAGGCAAACTCCAACTGCTTGGTTCAGTTGAAAAAGAAAATAGAAATCGGGAAACTCGATCTGAATGTATCGGGAAGCGCCAATATGGTTGTGAACGAGTTACAGACTGACAAGCTGGAATGCAGCATCAACGGCTCCGGCACGATCAACCTGAAAGCAGGAAGTGCCGAAGAGGCGGACTACAGCATCACTACCGACGGTGAGATCATGGCCTTCGGAGTAGCTGTTCCCGAGGTAAACTGTAAAATCACAGGGAAAGGCTCTGCCCAGATCCACCCGACCAACAACCTGAAAGCTACAGTTGTCGGCAAAGGAAATATCCGTTATAAAGGCCCGACAGCCGTACAACAGAAAGTCATCGGAAAAGGAACCGTTGAAGAAGTAAAATGAAAATGAAGGAAAGCAGACCGATCTACAGCCAACCCTCTTTCCGATACCATTCAATGCTTTCTTCCAGGCCACGGCGCAACGGGTAAGCCGGGACAAAGCCCAATTCATCCTGAAGCGGTGTAACATCACAAATCCAGTTACGCTGTTTCAGGATTATATATTTATCCGTATTCAGTGTCATGCTTTTCTTCAACAGCTTGCCAATCCACTCGGATCCCTGGCAGGCGACATGCACCAGCCCCATTGGAATACGGGCATGCAGGACATGCTTCTTCCGTAAGATCTCCTGTATCATCCGGGCAAACGATTCATCCGTATGGACATCGCCGTCCGCCACAAAATAATGACGGTTCCGGACCGCCTCATTCTCCAATGCGAGGAAAGCAACGGAAGCCAGGTCCTTTACATATATAAAAGTAATGCGCTGGGGCGTGAAACCGACGGCAAAATCAAAACCGGACTTTATGCTTTTTATCTCCATAAAGTAATCCTTCTCACCCGGACCGTACACGCCTGTCGGCCGCAGGATCACGTACGGGAAATAAGACTGATGGCGCAAATAATTCTCCGCCTCCAGCTTGCTTTTCCCATAGGCTGTATCGGGCAATTGAGGATCATCCAAGGAGATAGGGCGGAACGTCTTTTCGTCGCCACGTCCGTAGCTGCTCAAGCTACTCATCAAGAGGAACTTCTCCGGCTTGCAACCCGCTGCGGCAAGCGCTTCAATCAGATTCGCCGTATTGCGGGCATTGATGCGGTAGAAGTCTCTTTTATCAAGTGCTTTCGTCAGTCCGGCGTTGTGGATCACATAGTCCCAGGGACCATGCTCACGAACAAAATCCGCCAACTGGGCGGTCAACACCTCACGGTCGGAATATTTCAGATCGATAAAATGAATCCGTTCATCCTGCAAATTAGCACGGCTGCTTGTCGAACGGACACCCGCCCAGGTTTCATATCCCCGGTTAAGCGCTTCTCCCACTAAGAAACCGCCAATAAAACCGCTGGCGCCGGTAATCAATATCTTCATATCAACTCTTATTCTTTATATAATAGGTATAATAATACAGCAACAGACCGATCCAGTTCAATACGATAATCGTCAGTATCCAAAGAATCTTCTGTCCGCGGTTGATGAAAGGGTTCTGCCTTACAGCGGTAATACCGAAAATAATAACGGCGATACCGATGATATATCCTATCTCCGGCAGGCTTATAAAACAAAGGTTACTCATGTCCGTGTTTTTTCAGAACCCGGTGCGGCAAGTCGCCATGTCCGATCAGTTCTATCGGGCAGGCATATTTCTCGCCCAGCCACTCTTCGGACACATCCGCTCCGGGATGGTAATGTAATGTTTCGTTTACACAAGCGATGTTTTTCACCATCGCCAATACAGTTCCGATATCGTGCGAAACCAGAATGATCGCACTCTCCTTATTGATTTCATCCAGAAGCTTATAGAAATGAGATTCGAAACGCTTGTCCACATACGAGTTCGGCTCATCTAAGATCAGCACCTGCGGGCGGGAAACGATGGAGCGCCCCAACAGCACCCGCTGCAACTGTCCGCCGGACAACTCGCCGATCGCCCGGTCCGACAAGCCTTCCAGTCCCATCTTTCCAAGCACCTCTTCCACACGCTGTTTCTGGTTTGCACTGTAAGAACGGAAAAGCCGCTTTTCCGCAGCCAGCCCCGAAGCGACCACCTCGCGCACGGAGATCGGGAATTTTTTATCTATATTGTTCAACTGAGGAAGATACCCGATTCGGAGAGAAGAAACCGGATGTCCATCATTGTAGAAACGGATAGTGCCCGAAACAGGCGGCAATAAGCCGAGTATCACTTTTAACAAGGTCGTCTTTCCTCCCCCGTTCGGTCCGATAATCCCCAGGAAATCATCTTTCCAGACCGTAAGAGAAATATCCCGCAATACGGTCTTATTGCCGTAGGCAGCGGTTACATGTTCCATGTCAATCAGTTTTTCCATCAGCCAATGCTTTCGCTATATGAATCAGTTCCGTATTCCAATGATAATCCAGCGGGTTGATCTTCACGAGGCGGCAACCTGTTTCCTTTGCAATCAGTTCGGCATTTTTCTGGTCGAACTCCTGCTGGATAAAAACAACTTTCGTATGGTGCTCTTTTGCCGTCATCACCAATTGCTTCAACTGTGCAGGTGAAGGTTCTTTTCCATCCATCTCGATGCAGAGTTGGACGAGGTTGAATTCATCGGCAAAATAGGTCAAAGCAGGATGATAGATGATAAAAGTACGGTCGGCCAGCGGATCGAGCAGGCGCTTGATCTCCACCTCCGTCTTATCGATCTCCGCAAGCAAATCGTTATAATTCTTCCAGTAATACTCTGTATTTTCCTTATCCAACTCGATAAAAGCGTTCAGCGTATTCCAAGCAATCACCTTGGCCCCTTCGATGGAACTCCAGATATGCGGGTCGATGCCGCCAGCATGATGGTGATGGTGTCCGTCGCCCGCTTCATGTGCGTGCCCTTCTTCTTCCGTCTCTTTTACAAACTGCATACCTTTCGAGACATCGAATATCTTCAGATCAGGATTGTTCTCGCGAATCTTCTGCATCCACACCTGCTCGAAGCCGATATAACCGATCTGCAGATACGCTTCGCTCTGTCCGATCTGCACCATTTGCTTCGGGGTCGGGTCGTAGGTTTCGGGACTTTGCCCGGAGGGAACTACACAATGGATAGTTAACTTATCTCCTGCAATCTTCTCGGCGAAGAAGCGTTGCGGCTCTATTGTCACCGTCACCACCTTTCCTTCCGTTAGCTTTCCGGCACATGCGGTAAGTAGCAACAGCGCCGTCAACAGGATATATATACCGGTATATTTCATTTTACTCTTTATTTTTGACAATGATACAAAGATAGAAACATTCCGGCAAATAAAAAAGTAGAGACACACGGCTGTGTGTCTCTACTTTGTGTGCGCCTGATAGGACTCGAACCTACACGTCTCTCGACACCAGATCCTAAGTCTGGCGTGGCTACCAATTACACCACAGGCGCATTGCGTGTGCAAAGGTAAACAAATTATGCTAATATGCAAATACTGCCGGTGAGATTTTAGTATATGTTACTTTTGGCTTGATCCAAAAGTAACCAAAAGATCAAGGCCGAACCTGTTTCGCTACTCCGTTCCCTTCGTTCGCTGTCGCGTCTGAAACTCGCTTCGCTCAAACAGCAGACGCTCCGGACGCTCACTGCGGTCTCTGCGCTTAACGCTCACCAGCTTAGGCCGGAGATAGAGCCTGACGGCTCTGTTGAGGATGGTACTACTGCCGGCTTTGTTGTTCTGTCGACAGCTTCAAGTGCGGGAACAGGCTTGTCCCCGTGCGGAGCACGGGGACGCAAAAGAACTGTCGGTATCGGCCATCCCAAGAGAAAGCGCAGCTTTCTAAGAAAGGCCTAAGCGGACGGTCGTCAAGCGGAGGGTAAAGGTGTAGCGTCCGGAGCCTGCGCTGTCTGAGCGAAGCGAGTTTCGCAGGCGACAGCGGAACCATTGGCCGGAGTAGACCGGACGATTAAGCCTTGATCTTTTGGTTACTTTTGAATCAAGCCAAAAGTAACATACCCGTTGGTCCGGATCGAAACAGTAGCGCATGAAATAAGGTTTTTGATGCGGTTGTAATTGTAGGTGACAATATGTAAAATTGGCTAAATAAATGTGCGGCGTTAATAATTTGATTACATTTGGAACAACCATAAAAAGAGAGTGACATGAAAAAGACATTTATTTTACTTGCATGTTTATTATTGTTTCCTATGTTATCACAATCACAGCTAAAATCAGGTATTGTAGTTGGTGTGGGTGATAGCTGGATGCATAAATCGAAAATCAATTCTCTGTTATTATCAGGAGAAAAAGATTTGAAATGGGACCATCGTTTTAGTTGTAATGTTGGATATCAATTCCAGTATGAATTTAAAAATCATTTTTTAATTGATGCTGCCCTATTGTATCAAGCGAGGAGAGTGAATATCGCTTTCCAAGAACAAGGGTCTGATCCTAACATTGATTATGGCGAACAGCAACCGGGGGGCGCAGTTTACGATAAAACAAAATTATTTAACGGATTATCTTTGAATGTTGCCGCCGGTTATAAACTATGGAAAGGGCTAAAGGCCGGAATTGGAGTGGAACCGACAGTTTATTTTAGTACGAAAGCTAAAGCCAATTTGGAGGATAATAAATTTGATATTCCTCTTGTCGTGAAAGTCGGTTATGATTTCAACTGGTTTCAAGTCGATCTGTCTTACAAAAATGGATTCAAACGGCTTTATCGGAATTATGTAGTCGGCAATACAGAAACAAGAGATCTTCAATTGTCGGTCTTTGTCCCGATTTTCAAATAAGAGGATCAGATATGAACCTAATCACAGTCTGTATCAAATAATATTATTTCCCCAAATTGCATTTTTGTCCCGGGATGATAGCAATAAAATGCTCACGTCGGTTGTATATATACAGAAGCGTATGACATAACGGTGTGAGAAGGGAGGTGGAAACAAAAACAGCAACTCCCCGTCGTTGCCGGCTGGGGGTTGCTGATGTATGCTGCTGTCTCCTGCTTCTGTTAGTGTGCAGGGAGTCAGAAACGTCTTTTCTTGCGTGCGTCGCGTGCGGCGGCTGTCCGTTTCCAGGGGCGTTCACTGTCGCGTTCGCTTTTTTTATAGGTACGGTCCGAACGGTCGCTGCTGCGGTATCCGCCTTCTTTCCCATTGTCGCGTCTACCTTTGTGGCCGCCATAGCTGCGCTTGCCACCGCGTCCGCCCTCTTCCTTCTTGCCCTGTGCAGGCTCGACGGAGATGCGGCGTCCGTCCACTTCGAAGCCGTTCATGCTGTCCATCACGCGCTTGGCTTCACCCTCTTCCACTTCGAAGAAAGAGAAGTTTTCGCGCAGGTCGATCTTGCCGATGCGCACCTTGCCCGGCACACATTTGTTGACTAATTCGATTAGCTGGTTCGGGTAGAGGCCGTCGGCCTTACCGAAGTTGAGGAAGAAGCGGGAGTAACCCTCTTCGGCTCCGTGGGCACGGCGTTCGCCTCTCTCGCCCCGGTCGAGGCGTGAGGAACGTTCGTCTACCTGCTGGATCTCGTCGGCATCCTTGTAGTAGTCGATCATACGGTTGAATTCGAGCGAAACGACACGCTTGATGATGTCCTCCTTGTCTAACCATTCCAGCTTGCGGTAGATCTGGGGCATCAGGGAAGCGATTTCCTCTTCGTCCACCTTCACCTTCTCGATCTGGTCGACGAGGTTGAAAAGCTGCTTTTCGCAAATTGCGTGGCCGGTAGGCATTTCGCCTTTCTCGAATTTCTTGTTGATGATGCGTTCGATCTCGCGGATCTTGCCTTTTTCTTTCACGTGGCAGATGGAGATGGAAATACCCGTCTTTCCGGCACGACCGGTACGGCCGCGGCGGTGCGTGTAGGATTCCACTTCATCGGGCAGGCCGTAGTTGATCACGTGTGTCAGGTCGTCCACGTCTAAGCCGCGGGCAGCCACATCGGTAGCGACCAGAAGCTGGATGTTCTTGACGCGGAACTTCTGCATCACGTAGTCGCGCTGTGCCTGGCTCAGTTCGCCGTGCAGCGAGTCGGCGTTGTAGCCGTCCTGTATCAGTTTGTCGGCGATCTCCTGTGTCTCCTTACGGGTGCGGCAGAAGACGATGCCGTAGATGTTCGGGTAGAAGTCGGCGATACGTTTCAACGCGAGGTATTTGTCGCGTGCCTGTACCATATAATAGATATCGCGGATATTCTTGTTCCCTTCGTTCTTGTTGCCGATCACGATCTCCTTCGGATTTTTCATGTACTTCTTCGTGATGTTGGCGATCTCTTTCGGCATGGTGGCCGAGAAGAGCAGCATGTTGCGGTTCTCCGGTACTTCGGCGAGGATCGCATTGATGCTGTCGGTGAAGCCCATGTTGAGCATCTCGTCCGCCTCGTCCATGATGACGTTCTTCACTAAGCTGAGGTCTACCGTCTTGCGGTTCATCAGGTCTAAGAGACGTCCCGGAGTGGCTACGACCACGTGTACACCGCGTTTCAGCGTCTTGATCTGGCTCTCGATGCTGGAACCGCCGTAAACCGGCAGCACTTTCAGGTTGTCGATATACTTGGAATAGTCGTTCAGGTCGTCGGCGATCTGCAGGCAGAGCTCACGAGTGGGACAAAGTACAAGTGCTTGGGGCTGATATGTAGTCACATCGATTTTTTGCAGGATGGGAAGCCCGAAAGCGGCTGTTTTCCCTGTACCTGTCTGCGCTAATGCAATTACGTCGTTGTCGTCTCCCAGTAAGAAAGGAATCACTTCCTCCTGTACCGGCATGGGCGATTCGTAGCCCATTTCTTGGATTGCCTTCAGTATTGGTGCGGCAACTCCTAATTCTTCAAATGTTTTCAAAATGTGATATATATGTATATATAATAATTCAGAGTGGGGGCAAAGGTACGCAAATAATTCGGATACCTATCAGTATAGAATAATATCTTTTAGTGTATCGCGCTCTTTTTCCGTAAGATGCAGCCCTTTTGACAGATATTTGTCAGTCGAACCGTACTCTTTTTTTATTTTATGGAAAGCCAGGTCCAACCAGCTTTCGTTTGCGTTGAGCAGCACGGTGATGGTTTCCTGGGCATCCGTATTGAGATTGCTTGCCATTGAGGCAAGGTGGCGCAGGTCTATATAGTTGTTTGAAGCCATATAATCTTTCATGATCGTTTCTTCGGGCACGTCGAGGGCTGTCAGCAGCATGGCTGTTAGGAAACCTGCGCGGTCTTTGCCCAACGAGCAATTCACTAAGATCGGGTAGTTGTCTTTGTCGAGGAAGACTTTCAGGGCTTTGCTGAACTGCTCGCTGTCTTCCGTCACGTAGCGGAGGTATGTATCCTGCATATACACGAGCCCGTCGCCTTTGCGAATGCGCCCTTCTTCCAGCCGCCGGGCTATCAGGTCTTTGTCTCTTACGGGGATCGGGATCGAGATGAAGTTTACTCCCGTATATTTATCCAGGGCGACGGCAACCTCGTCTTCACCGCGCAGGTCGATGACTGTTTTGATCTTCAGGTTGTCTAACCGGATCGTGTCGTTGCGGCTCAGCGAATGGAGTTCGCCGGAGCGGAAGATCTTGCCCCAGCTGGTCACACGGTCTCCGTGTTCGCTGAAATAGCCTCCTATGTCACGCAGGTTCTGCACGCTGTCCATCTGGACCGAGCGGGCGCCGACGGTACGGAAGTATTTGTCGTTGAACGACAGGAGAAAGTATTTGCGGGTGATATTGTCGTTCGTGATGTAGGTCACTCTCCCGTCGTTGATACTGGCATAACTGCAGGGTTGCGACATATCGAAGGAGTTGGGGGTGTCGGAAACATATAGTTTCATCGTTCCGTCGGTGTGCGGGTCGGTTTCCCATTTGATAATATAGTTGCCGATGTCGTCACGCAAGCATATAGCGCGAATTTCAGGTGCCCTTCCGGAGCTGCATCCTGTCAATAAGGTCACACTGGTGAACAAAAAAAGAATCCTATTCAATATCATACTTCTACTACTCATGCTTTACAAAGATAATGAAAAACATGTGTCTTTATACCCCTTTATCTCCCGGGTTAATGATATTTAAGACTGGGATATGTATGAAGTTGCAAATTCTTTAGAAATGTAATTGTCGTAACTGCGGCAAACCTCGGTCGCCAAGTCGATCCCGCACCGGATGATGTTGGTCCACGTCTCCTGGGGGAGGGTGGCGAGGTCGCGATGGCGGACATTATATTTTAACAAACCGTAGAGGATGCCCGCGTTGAAGTTGTCGCCGGCCCCGATCGTGCTGACCGGGTGGATGGCGGGCGAATCGAAGTGCCAGCGCCGATCGCCGTGGTAGAGGTTCACGCCTCCGGCTCCGTGCGTGGTGATAAAACGGTCGCAGTAGAAACGGATCCGGTCGGTGTAGACTTTGTCGCTGTCCGCCTCCCCGAAGATGTTGAGGAAGTCCTCGTCCGATCCGCGTATGATATCGGCATATTCGAAGTTTTCGAGCAACGTCGGGGCGAGGCGTATCGCTTCGTGGGCATGCGCCTTGCGGAAGTTCGGATCGTAGTAGAGGATCGCCTTGCGTTCGCGTGCATAGTCGAGGAACTCCACCATCCGTCCTCTGAGCGCGGGGTTCAGCGAATAGTAGGAGCCGTAGATGAAGATGTCGTCTTCGTTGATCTCCGGCAGGGGCACGTCGAGGCGTTGCTTCGGATAGTCTTTGTAGAAGGTGTAGTTGGCATTGCTGTCGTCATCTAAGAACGCGAGCGAGATCGGGCTTTTGCCGTCCGGGAAACGGTCGACGTAGCGGGTGGAGAGATTGTTCTCCACCATGAAGTCGCGGATGATGTCGCCGACACGGTCGTTTCCTACTTCGCTGATGAAGGAGACGGGCACTCCGAGGCGTCCTAACGAGATGAGGCCGTTGAAGGTCGATCCGCCGGGCACTGCCGTATGGGGGCGGTTGTTCTTGAAGATGATATCGAGAATGGTTTCTCCGATGCCGATTACCTTCCTCATGCTGTTTATTTGTTTCCGGTTTTACACTGTTCGCGGCTTTTAGAACCTAAGTAACCGCCGTGATGCCGTTTGGCATAGTCGGGATAGCCGAAGTTGATTCGTTTCATGGTGCCTACTACCAGCAGATCGCCTATCACCGTCATGACCGTGGTCGAGGTGGTGGGGGTGAGGCCTAAGGGGCATACTTCTTTCGGCGCGCCGGTCGGCAGGCAGATCGTCGCTTCGGCTGCCAATGGGCTGTCGGGGTTACTGGTGATAACGATAAATAGCATCTCCGGCACGAGGCCGCGTGTCAACTCCACCAGTTCGAGCAGTTCGCGCGTCTTTCCGGAGTTGGAGATGAGCAACATGATATCGTTTCCCCGGATGATGCCGAGGTCGCCATGTTGCGCTTCGCTGGGATGCAGGAAGTAGGCGGGCGTGCCGGTCGAACAGAACGTGGTCGCGATGTTCATGGCGATCTGCCCTGCTTTCCCCATACCGCTGGTGATCAGGTTGCCTCCGAGTTCGTGCACGTGTTTTACAATGAGTGTCACAGCCTCTTCATAGCCGTCGGTTATCGGAATATTGCGTACTGCTTCAGCTTCCTGTTGCAGAATAGACGAGATTGCTTCGTTTATCATAGCTTTTAAAATGATTCTATTATCGTGTTATGAATTTAACAAAGTACAAAAGTATCTATTTTAATGATACCTACATAAGGAAAGACTTATATTTTTATAGCTTTCGGGTTCCACCCCGTCTTGATGTCACAAACTGTGATATCAAGACGGACTAAGGTAGTTAGGGCGACCGCACCAAATTCATTTTTAAGCGATACGATCTTATGGGCTACATAATATAAGTAATAATCTATCCCTGCTACAAGAAAACTTATCTACATAGGCATAAAAAACATCGGAGTGCCTGTCAATTCTGTAATCAGTGCCAGTGATTATAAAATCAGTGCCAGCAATTATATAATCACAACCACTGATTATAAAATCACTGACGCCGATTACAGAATTAACAGGCACTTAAGAAAGAATTATTCGGGACAAAAACGGTTTTTTCTCTCCATGGAAATAAAGAATTGTTACTGCTGGATTTGGTGCGGTCGCCCTGTAAGGTTGTTAAAAGAAGTATGTAAACAAATATTTATTGTACTTTTGTGTCCTCTAATGAATGGATAATGGAAAAAGATTACTTCTCACATATTTTGCCGAATGGTTTGCGTATCGTACATCTCCCTTCTGCTTCCCCGGTGTCGTATTGCGGGTTTGCCGTGAATGCCGGGACACGGGATGAGGAAGCGGACGAATTCGGCTTGGCTCACTTTGTCGAACACATGATATTCAAAGGAACGGAAAAACGCAAGTCCTGGCATATCCTGAACCGGATGGAGAATGTGGGAGGAGAGCTGAACGCCTATACCACGAAGGAGGAAACCTTCGTCTATTCCATTTTTATGGAAGAACATTTCCGGCGGGCTTTCGAACTGCTGACCGACTTAGTGTTCCATTCGCAGTTTCCGGAGCAGGAGATCGAGAAAGAGGTGGATGTGATCCTGGACGAAATCAACTCGTATGAAGACAGCCCTTCGGAACTTATCTTCGATGAGTTCGAGAATTTATTGTTCGACGGCCATGCGCTGGGACATAACATCCTGGGGGATGAACAGTCGTTGCTCGGTTTCGGCAGCGAGTCCGGCAAGTCGTTTATGAAGCGGTTCTATGCCCCCGAAAACATGGTCTTCTTCTCGATGGGGCGGATTCCCTTCAAGAAGATCGTGCAGATGGCGGAAAGCGCCCTGTCTGATGTCGCTTTCCCGATGGCGGCACGTAACCGGGTGGCACCCGGCGAGATACTTCCCGTCAGCCGCCAGATACACAAAGACACCCACCAGGCGCATGTGCTGATCGGAGGACGGGCATACAGCATGCACGACGAAAAGCGCCTGCCATTGTTCCTGCTCAATAACCTCCTGGGCGGTCCGGGTATGAACAACCGTTTGAATGTGTCTCTCCGGGAGAAGCACGGGCTTGTCTATAATGTCGAATCGAACGTGACCTCTTATACTGATACGGGACTGGCAAGCGTCTATTTCGGGACCGATCCGAAGAATAAGGAGAAAGCGGTCAAGCTCGTTCATCAGGAACTGGCGAAGCTGCGCGATGTGAAACTGACCGCAACCCAGTTGGCGGCGGCCAAGAAGCAGGTGATCGGACAGTTGGGTGTCTCAGGTGATAACCGGGAAGGGCTGTTCCTGGGGTTGGGCAAGAGCTACCTCCATTATAACCGCTACGACACCTTGCCGGAAGTCTTTGCCAAGGTGGAAAGCCTGACTGCCGAAGAGATACAAGAGGTTGCCAACGAGGTCTTCGCGCCGGAACGGTTGTTCAGCCTGATCTATCAATAACTGACGCTTACCAGCATTCTGCCTTGTCTTTTAATTCCGGTATCCTGTTTTTATCGAACACCGGACTCTTGATCCCGCTACGTTTCTGGGCAACATAGTCGTGCAGCAGCAGGAATGCCTGTCTGCTCAGCAACGAGATCGCGATCAGGTTGCAGATCGTCATGAAAGCCATTGTGATATCCGCCAGGCTCCAAGCGAGATCCAGGCTCGCTAACGCCCCGAACATCACCATGCCGCCGACCAACAAACGGTAGATATAGAGCACGCTTTTCTTTGGTGTGATAAACCGGATGTTCGCCTCCCCGTAATAGTAGTTCCCGATAATGCTGCTGAAAGCGAACAGGAAGATCGCTACGGCTACGAATATCCCTCCGGCTTTTCCCACTTCGAGCGTCAGGGCATGCTGTGTCAGTTGCACCCCGTTTACCGAACCGTCCAACGGAGCCCCGCTGAACAGGATGATGAAAGCCGTACAGGTGCAGATCAGCAAGGTATCGGTGAACACGCCCAGGGTCTGGATCAACCCCTGTTTGACAGGATGCGTGACGGATGCCGTGGCTGCCACGTTCGGAGCCGAACCCATACCGGCTTCGTTGCTGAACAGTCCGCGTTTGATCCCTTGCATCAAAGCTGCGCCAACCGTACCGCCTAACGCCTGTTCCCATCCGAATGCGCTGCCTACGATCAGCTGGATCACTGCCGGCAGTTCCGTAATATTGAACAGCACGATTCCCAATGCAAGCGCCACATATCCCAATGCCATAATGGGGACGATCACGCTGCTGACCTTGGCTATGCGTTGTATTCCCCCGAAGATAACGGCAAGCGTCAACACCGTCAGTATCGTACCTACGATCCCCGGATCGAGATCGAACGAGCCCTGCATGGCTGCGCAGATCGTGTTGCTCTGTACCGAATTGAACGCGAATCCGAAAGTGACGGAAATCAGGAAGGCAAACAAAGCACCCATCCAGTTCAGCCCCAATCCGTACCGCATATAGTAGGCCGGTCCTCCGATGAAAGAATCCTTCCCTTTCCGTTTATAAAGTTGTGCAAGCGTAGACTCGACAAAGGCGCTGGCCGAGCCCAGCAGGGCGATAACCCACATCCAGAACACCGCCCCCGGGCCTCCTACGGCAATGGCCGTTGCTACCCCGGCAAGGTTTCCTGTCCCGACACGGCTGGCGAGCGACACGGCGAACGCCTGGAAGGATGAGATATGTTTTTCGCCCTCATGGGCTTTGTTGGCGGAGTCGCTGAGTACGCGTATCATCTCCCGGAACATACGGAATTGGACGAAACGGGTTTTGAGGGTGAACCAGACGGCGCATCCCAATAGCATGATAATTAAAACATACGACCATAAGATATCGTTGATCCCGCTGATCCAGTTGTTTAGTATTTCCATTTAGGCTGTTTATTGTCTTGATTATTACGTGTATATCAGAATGCAAACCTAAAGAAAATATTCTGTATGGACAAGCATATTAAATTTTGCACACACAAATAAATATTTCTGTATCTTTGAGAGGTTATTAATATAAAGTATGAAATTATGAAGGCAATAGAACCGGGTCTTATCAAAGACAATTTTATAGAGATTATCGGAAAAGAGTGGATGCTGGTAAGCGCAGGCGACAAGGAAAAGTTCAATATGATGACGGCAAGCTGGGGAGGCGCAGGTTTCCTGTGGAACAAGCCGGTCGTGTTCGTTTTTATCCGTCCGGAACGTTATACCCGCGAGTTTGTCGATGCTAAGGGCGCTTTCACCCTTTCCTTCCTGGGAGAAGCACATAAGGCCGCCCATAAGATTTGCGGTTCGAAGTCGGGCCGGGATATCGATAAGGTGGCTGCAACGGGTTTGACTCCCTGCTTCACCGAGTCGGGTAATCCTTGCTTCGAGGAATCGCGCCTGACGCTTGAATGCAAAACCCTTTATGTGGCTAAAATGGATAAGGATCATTTTGTCGATCCGGCCCTATACGAGAAGTGGTACAGTGCAATGGCAGGAAATCCGCATAACGTTTATGTGGCGGAAATCGTGAATGCCTGGGAGGGATAATCTCCCGGCATTGCCGGAAATAAGTGTATGGAAGCACAATTAAATAGAAAACTTTCTTTATTTTTGCCCGAAACACAACAAAAACACTATGTCTGATATTACGTCGATACGTCTATGGATGACGATTTTGTTATCCTTTGCCATTCCCCGTTCGTATGCTTCGGATACCTCTCTTCCTGCATTGCATTTCGGGCATATATCGGTAGAGAACGGGCTTCCGACAGACGAAGTGCGCCAGGTATACCAGGATAAGGACGGGTATATCTGGATTGCAACCAATAGCGGGTTGTGCCTCTATAACGGGTATCAGATCAAGACTTTCAAATCGAACTTGCATACGCCCGGCTTACTGAGCAACAATACGATCAACTGCATCACGGATGACAACCGCCATAACTTGTGGATTGCCACCTACGACGGGGTGAACGTGCTGGATAAGACGACCGGGCAGATACGGAAAATCACCTGTCCGGGATTGCAGCGCAGCATTGTGGACCGTTTGTTGATCACCTCCTCCGACCGCGTGCTTATCGGTACGGAAGCGGGTGTGTTCGAATATCTTCCCGGCCAGGATTCCTGCATCGCCTTCAAACCCGATATCGTAAAAGGCTCTATCAAGGCTTTGGTGGAAGATTCCAGGCGGAACCTGTGGATCGGGACCTGGTCCGACGGCTTCTTCCGGTACGACCAGCAGGAGGATAAGGTATATGCCTATCCGCCACTGAACGAGTTGAACTCCGCTTTCGATATATTCGAGGATAGCAAGCGGCGTATCTGGGTCGCTTCGTGGGGATATGGTCTGTTCCTGCTTGAGAATCCCTATGAGCCGGATCGTCTGGCCTGGAAACAGTTCAGGCATGACGATAACGATCCGAACAGCCTGGGCTACGATATCGTCTACGATATGGAGGAAGACCTGAATACGGGGACCCTCTGGGTGGGAACCCGTGGCGGGTTGAGCGTGCTTTATGATGAAAAGAACGGCTTGTTCAGGAATTACTGTCCGGACGATTCGGAAAAGTCCGTATATTATAATGATGTCAATTCGGTGTTCCGGGACCGCGAAGGGATGATGTGGCTCGGATTGTTAGGAGGAGGGGTGAACACGGTTATCACACGCAAACCCGAGTTTAAGCTGGACCGGCTGGAGTCGATCGACAATCCGTTGCTTACAAACTCCGCCGTCCGCAGTCTTATGGTGGACAGGGAGGGGCTGCTTTGGATCGGCCTGGGAAGCTGGGGGTTCTTTGTCCATGACCGTGCGGCCGGGAGCTATACCCATAACCTGGACTTGCCCGAGTTTAAGAAGCTGGGCCGTTTGCCTACGATCAATACGATCGTCCAATCTCCTACCTCGGATAAGATTTGGCTGGGGACGTATGACTGGGGAGCCGTTTCTTACGATTGGTCGTTGCCTGCCGGCGAACAGGCGCAGTTGTTTAACTACGACTCCGCCCCTTGGCTGCCCAACCAGTGCATCTATTCGATTTGTGAAGACCGGGAACGGAACACCTGGTTCGGTACCCGTAACGGGATATGCGTCCTTATGGCAAATGGCGAAGGGGTCCGGTTCGATTCCTTAAAGTTGGATGGCACCTCTGTCAATGCTTATGCTTATCAGGCTATTGTACAGGATTCGCAGGGACAGATCTGGACCGGCACGAATAACGGCGGGGTGATCAGGATTACGGGCAACCTGTCGCAACCGGCCGGAATGTCGTTCGAACGTTATTCCCTCGATGAAGATAAGTTGAACAGTATTTCCGTCCTTTCTCTTTTTATCGACAGCCGCAAACGCCTTTGGGCGGGGACGGAAGGAGGGGGGCTTAACCTCTATGACCCGGAGCGGGATCAATTCATCCCGGTGCACAAACTTGCCAATTTGCCCGGCGACGCTATATTCAGCATCCAAGAGGACCGCCAGGGGAATCTTTGGATGGGTACGAACGTCGGTCTGATGAAAGTCCGCATCCCGGACAATCTTTCGGACGTAACCTACCGCCTGTACACCGTTTCCGACGGCCTGCAGGATAATGTCTTTTACCGCAACACGGCTTTTACCGATGCCAACGGCGAGATGTTTTTCGGAGGCTACCTGGGCTATAACAGCTTTTTTCCCGACCGGATGACAGATGAAGAGACATTCCCGCCGGTTCGGATTACGGATATCAAAATATTCAATCACCCCTGGTCTTTGCTCGATGCGGGGGAGAAGGAAAAGATTTCCCGGCTGGCGCCTGATTTTACCGACTGCATCCGGCTGGACTATCGTAAGAATAACTTCAGTATCGAGTTTGCAGCCCTGAGTTTCTCCAATCCCCGGCAGATCAAATATGCCTATAAGCTGGAGGGGTTCGATGCCGGTTGGCAATATGCCGATGCTTCCCAGCATTTTGCTTATTATAATAACCTGAAACCGGGTACTTACGATTTTCAACTCAGGTCGACCAATTCGAACGGCACCTGGAATCAGGCTGTCAGGCATCTGTCGGTCGTGATTCTGCCACCGCCCTGGAAGTCGGGCTGGGCGTATGCCGGTTATGCCCTCTTGTTGTGCCTGTTGGCATACATCGCTTACCGGATTGTGCATTACCGGATCGAGATGCAGAACGCCTTGCACCTCAGAAGCCTTGAACAGGCGAAGGCGGAGGAAGTGAACCATTCCAAGCTGCAATTCTTTACAAACATTACGCATGAGTTGTTGACTCCGCTCACCATCCTGTCGGCCTCGGTGGACGAGCTGAAGATCATCAGCCCGAATAACGGGGAGCACTATCAGGTCATGACCAACAATATCAACCGCCTGATCCGCCTGCTCCAGCAGATACTGGAATTCAGGAAGGCGGAGACCGGCAATTTGAAGTTGAAGGTTTCGCATGGCGACCTGGCTGCGTTTGTCCGCAACAGTGTGGAAAGTTTCCGCCCGCTGATCAAGAAGAAGGAGATAAACTTCTCCCTGACCTGCCGGCCCGAACAGTTGCCGGCCTGGTTCGATACGGACAAAGTGGACAAGATTTTGTATAATCTGCTGTCCAATGCCGCCAAGTACAATGAGCTGGGTGGCATGGTTCGGGTGGAGCTGTCGGCCGTTGATCCGGGAAAAGCGGAGATCGTTATAAAAGATAATGGAAAGGGACTTTCGCCGGAGGCTGTGAAGAACCTGTTTAAACGCTTCTACGAAGGCGATTACCGCAAGTTCAAGACAATCGGGACGGGTATCGGACTCTCGCTCACCAAAGACCTGGTGCTGCTTCACAAAGGAAATATAACGGTGTCCAGCAAGGAGGAAGAAGGTACCGTCTTTACTGTCACAGTCCCTATCCACCGCGATTGTTATCTCCCGGAAGAGGTTGATGAAAGCATACAGGTTCAGACCGATCCGGCAGAAACCCTTCCGGCATTGGAAGCGCCGGAAGCCGAACCGGCGAAACCGGACGGCAACTTCCGGTCCCTGCTGCTGATCGAGGACAATGAAGACCTGCTGCACCTGATGGTCCGCCTGTTGAGCCCAAACTATAAGCTCTTTACCGCTACCACCGGAAAAGAGGGGATGGAGATCATCGGCCAGGAGGATATCGACCTGATCGTTTCCGACATCATGATGCCCGAAATGGACGGGATCGAGTTCTGCAAACAGATGAAAGGCAGCCTTGAAACCAGCCATATCCCTATCGTTCTGCTGACGGCAAAGAACCGGGAGGAAGACCGGGCGGAAGCGTATGATGCCGGTGCGGACGGCTTTATTACGAAGCCGTTCAACCTGAGTGTGCTCCACGCCCGTATCAATAATTTGTTGAAACAGAAGGAACGTGTGTCGGGCGACTTTAAGAAACAACTTGTGTTCGAGACAAACGAGCTCAACTATACGAGTATCGACGAGAACTTCCTGCAGCAGGCGATCGACTGTGTCAACCGCCATCTCTCGGACCCCGACTTCGACCAGCAAATGTTTCTCGATGAAATGGGTACAAGCAAATCCACCCTCTACCGCAAGCTGAAATCGCTTACCGGGCTCAACTCTTCCGCCTTTATCCGCAATATCCGCCTGAAAGCAGCCTGCCGGATCATGGAAGAGAAAAGGCATATCCGCGTCTCCGAACTGGCTTATGCGGTCGGCTTTAACGATCCGAAGTACTTCAGTGTCTGTTTCAAGAAAGAATTCGGCATGCAACCCAGCGAGTATCTGGAGAAGTTTGTTTTAGGTTCTATTTCTTATTAAATATTTTAATACTATGATTCAGAGCACCGTTGCAACAAAGAAGAACCTGTTGGCATCCCTCTTGTCCCTGTCGTTCTGCCGTAAATCTCTCCATGCCGCCCGGCTTAGGCGATCCCCAGTTCTCGGAGCATCTGCTGCGTGTGTGTCAGGAAATATTTCGTCAGCTGGTAATGTTCCGTCTCCTCGAAAGAGGTCAGGCGGGCTCCGTCTTCGTCTATGTTGTAGATGTCGGCTCCCGGATAAGCCATCAGTATCGGCGAATGGGTGGAGATGATGAGTTGGCATCCCTGATCCACCAACTCTTTGATCCGTACGAGCAGCGACAACTGTCGTTGAGGGGAGAGGGCTGCCTCCGGCTCGTCGAGGATGTAGAGCATGTTCCGTTCCCCGTAGTTGAGGAACGTGCTGAGGAAACTTTCGCCGTGCGACTGTTCCAGCAAGCGCCGTCCCCCGTAGCGCCCCATAGAGTAGTCGCGCCCGTATTTGAGGATGTCGCGCATCGATTGCGCATCGATTTCGCGGGCATGGTCGAAGAAGGATTCGGCACGGAAAAAGAAATGGTCGTCCGGCTTGCGCACCTCCACTAAGCGGATCTGGCCGGGCAGGACATTGGCGAGCACCTTGTGGCTCTCGTCGCCGTCGTTCAGCATGCCTTGTCTGTCTTCGTCACGTCTCTCGTATTTATACATGACGGCCTCCAGCAAGGTCGATTTGCCGATCCCGTTTTCTCCCACTAAGAAAGTGACGGGCTTCGTGAATACCAGTTCGTCCATATATCGCACGGCTGCCGCCTTGTACGGATATTTCAGATCTTCTACCGGCCCCGACACCTCGTCCGGATTGATTAGTTTGATTTGCTTCAGATAAACCATTTCGTTAATTGGAAATTGAAAGTGGAAAATTGAAAATTGTAAGGAGCACTTGTCTCCGGGGGACTAAGGTACGAAAGAAAAACAACATTCAATTCTCCATTTCCCATTTTCAATTAAATTGTCTTTCTTCTGGCATTGGACTGGCACCCCGGAAAAGGAGGCCTCATCCGCACATTCCGCATGTTCCGCACTATACACTCCTCTGCTGGAGGAAAATGTGGATATAATACTGGAAAACAAATGGTTGTAAAAAACAAAAGAGATGCCTCGATGCTTCCCGGATGCGGTTTACGAACATCGCCCTTTTTCTTGACCAGCATCCCACCTGGGTGAAAATTTTAACACTTGCTAAGCCATAGAAAAGGACCATGCCCTCGGAATGGAAAAAAGACGGTCGAATCGGCCCTCACACGCTGGTGCAAAAAGAGCCTGATCGTGCGGATCACGAAAGGAAAATATATGCGTAACAAGCTGAAAAACAGATAAAACCTCCAGCGGAAAAGTGTATAGTGCGGAACGTGCGGAATGTGCGGAAACTCTCCTCCGAAAACGTCGTTTTGTAAAAATACATTTGGAAAACTCCCGGCAGGTTTTTGGGGAAAAATGTAAGTGTTTTTGATAAAATACTACTCTATTTTAACAACTATGTCCTATTGGTAGATCAAAAATCTACTAAAAAAATGACTAAAAAAAACGATCGTTTTTTTTAGTCATCCAAATGACGGTATTTTTTTCTATTCCACCAAATTTTATTTAAATAAAAACTCTTTAAATTTCAAGACCTGCAATTATTTTTTGAGAAAAACCTCTTCAAACCCGCATCCAGCCTAAAAATGACTAAAAAAAACGATCGTTTTCGGTCGTCAAAGTACATAAAATCACACCTGTTAACTACTTTTTGGATGTAAATATTTGTATAGGGTAAGTTAATAAAGCGGTTAAAGTAAAAATGAAAAATGTTATTTTAATGAACTTATTATTAATACTTTAATTATAAAATTATGAAGAGAAGATTACTTATGTTGTTATCGGTTTTTATGACGATAACGAGTGTAGGGTGGATGCAAGCGGCAGATGGTGGTCCTACGATTACCACAGATCTTACGGTCGCCCAAAAGGGTAGAGCAATTGTGTTTGGTATTACGACGACGAAAGGTAATGCCGGAGATGTGACGGTCCGTGCCTCATTGACGGCAGACGGCAATGCTTTTGATACTTGGGAATCCTTCTATTATGAATCTAATAGTGACAATCCGGGTTGGATAAAATGGAATTCGGAAAACGACGGATTCGGACCGGCTGGAGGCTTTCCTCTGATGGATGCAACTTCCTATATTAAAGTTGTACCGAAGGAAGCAGGAACTTTCAACTATACCTTGAAAGTGACAAAAGTGGATGGAAGTAGCGATATCATTACTCAAGCGTGTACTTTGGAGGTAAAAGACGAACCTGTTTCTCCGGTTGCTTCAATTGGTGATACGGATTATGCATCTTTAGCTACAGCGTTCCTTTTTGCAGAAAAGGATAATACAATTAGTTTGACCGCAGGAGATTTTGTTTTGTCTTCACAGTTGGTTATTGACAAACCTATCACTTTATCTGGCGTTGCCCAGAGCGATGGAAAACCTCTAACGAATCTGAAAGCCGATGCAAATGCAAATTGGCCCAATGACAATAAAAAGGTTAACTTGGTTTCAATAGAAGGATCAGCGGAAGGTAATGTTATTTTGAAAAATATTCGTGTCCAAGACTCGAAAGCTTCCGGTATTAATGCTCAATCTAAAATGACAACTAATCTGGTTGATGTTGCGTTGGAAGGAAATGCAAAAGCCGGATTATTAGTTCATTCTAACGTAGTGGCTGAAAATTTGGTCACCATTAGTAATGGTTGGGGTGGCGTGAATGTTGCAACAGACGGAACTCCGGTTTATTCTCCAAAATTAACTTTCTCTCCTGGTTGTTCTTTTGCCGAACAATCCAAGATCTGGTCTGAAGATACGAAAACCGACCCGGCTCAATTGGTTGAAGGCCCCGACGGTTGGACTTCATATGTAGGCGTGCAGGGTGCAAGTGCTGAAGAGATGCGCTATTGGACGAACTCGAAACTGACAGTAGAGACTCAGATTTCTGACCAACAAACATATTACAATGTTTTTGCCAACGGCAATCCGGTCACGATCAAGGGAGCTGATCAAACCGGAAATGTTGTGATCTGGGTAAGCGATCAGGATTTTGTACAGTTACCTTCTGATCAAGTTTATGTGTATGGCGGGGCGAAGGATGCGCCGGTGGCTTCCACATCCATTACAATGGAAAGTGGTAGCGTAGCTCGGATCTATGGTGGCGGTTACGGTTCAACGGCTCAAAAAGCGGCTAATGTTAACGGAATGGCAACTATACAGATCAAAGGCGGCAAGATCACAACTGTTTTATGCGGTGGCGGTAACCAGTTTGCCAAGACTAATGCTGTGGATATCAATATTTCCGGTAATGGGACGAAGGTACAGTGCATATATGCAGGAGGTTTTGCTCATCCGGCTCAGAAGACCCCGGTTGCGGTATGGAATGATGCAGTTTGTGGAACAAAAGATGTAAAGATCACTATTACCGAAGGTGTAGAACTTCCCGAAGGATTAGGCTGTGGAGGCGGACAAGGGTATACCTATACCGGAACTTCCAAAGTTACCATTACAGGAGCTAAACTTGGTAATTTCTATGGGACACTGGCTAACGGCTATGCCGACGAGATAGAAGCTACCCTCAAGAATTGTGTATTCAGTAAGGTGGAATCCTTAAATTACTATGAAATGGGAGCTATAAACCGTGGTCAGATCCGTAAAGGAACCTTCACATTTGATGGTTGTACATTCAATGACTTAAATCAATTGAAAGCCAGTTTGGGCGCTGTTGATGGTTGGGCTGATTCCGATACGAACGGAAAGCCAGTGCCTACTGTTTCGGAAAAAGTTATTTTTAAATTTGTCAACTTAAAAAGTGAGAATCCGGTTATGATGGTCGGACAAGGTTTGGCTAATGCGAATATCGAATTGACGGGTGCAAAAGCCTCTTTGAAGAAATTCCGTGATGGTACGGTTGTACCCGAAGGAACATCCGATTTTGCCATTGCATCCGGCAAAACTTGGAGTTTCAGCTCCGGCCTCGAACTCGGAACAGGCGAAGATGCTGCGACCCTTGATAACAAGGGTAAACTCGAACTTCCGGCATCAGACATTATGACAGGTATTAACTTGTGCGGTGGTTCTTTGATGGCCGACTCTGCTACTGTTACAGCTGATTCGGTAATTGTAGCAATGAACAAAGCAACAAGCAAGTCCGACCTTTCCAGTAAGACTTTCTCTATCGAATGTAAGGACGGTGTTATCGCCTCTAACAAAGAGGTTGCAAAAGAATTATTGAAGGCGGGTAAGGTTGTGATGGTATTGAGCTTTGCAGATGGCACTTATTCTATAGCTTCTTTCCAGAAAACTCTCGCTAAGATCACCAACCTTCCGGATAGTGTTGTGTATGGTACGGCTCCGATTAAGTTGGCATTTAATTATGGATTTGCAGAAGCTAAAATTAGTGGAACAGATAATGGCGTCGTTAAAATTGAAAAAGGTATATTGACTATTCTCAAACCGGGAGATGTTAAGATAGAAATTACACCAGATACAAATGCTGATGGTAAAATAGACGAAAATGATGATTCCGATGTCAAGTATATTCAGGATTTGAAAGTAACCAAGCGTACCTTGACTTTGGCAGCAGGCATCGTTCCGAATTATGGTGACGATTCGAAAGGCGATTCAATTGTTTACAACGCAAAAACTGATATAACGTTGAAATGGGTAGCTGACAATATCAAAGTTTCCGGTTTGCCTTGGGAAGTTGCTGCTTCTACATATTTTAATACAAATACAGCTCCGACAGGAACGCGTGCTAATAAGAATGTAGGAGACAAAGTCCCGGTAACTGTTAATGAAATTACAGTTAAGGATTCAAGCGACTACTATACTTTAGCCCCGATCACTTTCGTAACAGCAAAAGTGGTAAAAGCAAAAGCAACTGTAACAGCTAATGACGTGGAGAATTATAAGTTTGGTTCTGACCTGCCTGCATTTACAGCAACTACTACAGATTTGATTACTGAAGGAGGTGTTGCAGACAAGCTTGATGGAACTTTAAAATTCATCTGCTCGGCTACTCCCGATTCATTAGTGAAAGATGGTGGTTACGATATCATGCCTTATGGCCAGACCTCCGATAACTACGCTATTACGTTTGTAGCCGGTAAATTGACAGTGAATGCAGTCAATCCGAAGATTGAAATCGTAGATGCGAAAGTTACCGGTGATGCAGATAGTAAAACTATTAAGGTACGGGCAAATCTGGTACATTCCGGTGGAGCTACTAATGATGCAACTGTAACGGCTGCTACTACTACTAAAGCAAATGGCGCAATAGAAAAAGGCGATGATGGTTACTATACTTGTACCGTATCGGGTGCAACGGCTGCTACACATACCGTTACATTTACAGCTACTGCTGGTGATAAATCAGGAACAGCATCGATCGATGTAATCGTAGAAAAAGGTACTCCGCAGAATTTGGCTTTCGATTCGAAAGTCCTTTCATCTGTTGTTTATGGTGATAGCTTGCTATTGAGCGCAACCAGCGATGCAACCGCCGCCACGGGTAAATATACATATACGGCTAAGGTTGGCGACTCCGAAGCCAAAATTATCAGTGCGAACAACGTTCTGAAACCGACTAAAGCCGGTGATATCATAGTAACGGTAACTCGTGCAGCAGATGATAAGTATTCTTCTGCGACGGTCACTAAGACTATTCAGGTAACTCCAAGACCGTTGAAAGCCAATGTTGCTGCTTTCGCTCCGAAAGTGTATGACGGAAAAGTAGATGCTACAGTTCCTGCAATCACATTGTCTGGCGTGATCGGTAACGATAAGGTTAACATTAAAACCGGGGCTACTGCTACTTATGCAAGTAAGAATGTCGGTACACATGATATTACTCTTTCTACTTTAACATTGGATGGTGAACAAGCTACCAATTACACCTTGATCCAACCCTCCGGCTTAAAAGGTGAGATTACCAAGAAAGCTGCAATTGTGAAAGTGGATGATGTTACACGTATGTATAACCAGCGTTATACGAAGTACACGTTTACGGCTCCGGATTTAGTCGATGGTGAATCTTTAGCCTCTGTTTATACCGGTAAACTGGATGTGACGGAAAATGAAAAGGATGGCGTACTGGTATTGACAATTGATCCTAAACTGTGTCAGAATTATGATCTGAAAGCTCAGAATGGAACTTTGACTATTACAAAGGGCAATCCAGTTGTAGTGGCTTATATCGGTGCAGACGATAAACCTGCTTATTTGGTTGTCGACTCAGCCGGAAACCAGAACATGACAGTCTCCTCTGAGCCTGTAGATGGTTATTTTCAGGTTACAAAGGATGACAAAGAAGTTATCACAAGTGTGAATTCAATACCTCAATCTACTAAGGCCTTTAAATCTTTGGCAACAAAAGCCGCAGCTGATTGGGATGGTTGGAATAGTGATAAAGCGACTCCAATAGAATATAATGCTACTGGTTCTATTAGTAATGCTGATGGTTATACTTATTCATCTACCGATCTAAACCGTTTAGCTGTTGCTGATAATGGAAGTTTAACTGCAAATGGCGTTGGTAAAGTGGCCATTATTGCTACAAGTACGTCGGGTGATGTTAAAGTCAAACTGTATGAAGTGACACCGAAGATGGTTACTTATAAAGCAGACATGAGTAAGACATACGATGGACTGACTCAAGCTACAGGAACCGTGACATTGGACGGTGTACAGGGAAGTGATAATGTCGTCCTGGATATGGAAGGTGTAACATTCAATTACACTTCTAAGAATGCCGGGACAGAGGCTATCAATCCTTCCCAGGCTCCTATCCTGGTTGGTTCGGATGCCAATAACTACAATTTGAACTCTGGGGTGACCGGTAAGATTTCAAAGAAGGATATTTCTGTTTCCGATCCGATCAGTACTTACTATACAGGTTCGACATCTGTTACTTTGAAAGACTTTAATGCCGAAGGTATTTTGAGTAATGATATTGTAAGTTTGAATGTGACTTTGGATGATGCAACAGTCGGTACACATAAGTTCACGTTGAACAGCCTGTCCGGAACAGATGCTGCTAACTATACATTAAGTAAAGCAAATAGTCCGATGGATGGTACGGTTCTGAAACCGACTATCATAGTAGATGTTCCAGAAACCGCTCCTTCCGAATCAGAAGTTAAGAATAGAATGACTTACACTATTCGTGAAACAGGCTATGAAGTTTCTAAAGCTATATTTGGTAAAAATGTAAAAGTTGTTTCATTAGGAAATAACGTTTACCAGGTGAGTACAGAAAAAGAGGATCCGAACTATTCTTTAGTTTACACTAAAAATTTGATCGGTTATAAATCCGAAGGTGGCAATACACCTTCCGGTGGCGACGTTGACGAAACCGTTACGATCTCTTTGGACGCAACAACGAAAGTCCTTCCGCGTCTCGAAGAATTCGTTCTGAAAGCAACAGTTTCTCCTTCCGGTAAAACAGTGACATGGAGCAGCAGCGATCCTACTGTAGCCAGTGTGACAGCCGATGGAAACAAGGCTACTGTCAAAGCTCTTAAAGTCGGTACGGCAACTATCACCGCTAAGATCGGTGACGTGACCGCAACTTGTGAAGTAACCGTCGACTTTGCAACCGGTCTGGAAGAAGCCCTTGCTAATACCGAAGTGTTTGGAAGAAAGGGAAATATTTATGTGAACCCGCTACAGCCGCTGCAGGTGACTGTTGTAAACATGATCGGTAAGATCGTTTACAATGCCCGTATCAGTGGCAATACGCAAATACCGGTAACAAAAGGCATTTACATTGTGAAATTAACCAATGCCGGCAATACGAATGTTACTAAGGTAAGTGTATACTAATTCATATATAGAGAGTTTTAGTATTGAATGAGGAAGGGCGTCCGGGAGGATGCCCTTTCGCTTTTATAGCCTGCCCCGGCAATATGCTGTTTCGGTCCGCGAATTTGTAATAGGATTGTAACAGGTTGTAAACAGCGGCTTAATACTCCGGTTGTTCCTTTGCAACGGTTTTAATAGGTAAAAATATATTTGTTTTAACACAAAAAGGACGAACATGGAGATTAAGAGTAGAGTGACCCGGTTTGCGGGTTTACTATGTATCGCAGGTGCATTACAGGGAATCCCTGTAATTTATTCCGCCAATCCGGGCGGAATCGTGAGCGTAGCCCGGCAGGGGACGCATCATCTGACTGGTACGATTGTGGACGGATACGGGGAACCCGTTATCGGTGCCAATATTGTGGAAAAGGGAACGACTAACGGGACGGTGACTGATATCGACGGGAAGTTCTCGCTGGAAGTAGCCCCTAACGCTGTGTTAACAATCTCTTTTATCGGATATATTCCGAAAGAAATCACACTGAAAGGAGAGAAAGAGCTGAAAGTAGCTTTGATGGAAGATGCGCAGGCGTTGGACGAGGTGGTCGTTGTCGGCTACGGCACGCAGAAGAAAGTGAACCTGACCGGCGCCGTCGAACAGGTGACCAGCGAAGTGTTTGACAACCGTTCCGTCCCCAACGTGACGCAGGCCCTGCAAGGTTCGATCCCGAACCTGAACATCCAGTTGACCGACGGCAAGCCGACCCGCTCGGCAAGTTACAATGTCCGCGGTACGACTTCGATCGGGCAGGGAGGGGATGCGCTGGTCCTGATCGACGGTGTGGAAGGCGATCCCTCGATGTTGAACCCGAACGATATCGCCAGCGTGTCTGTCCTGAAAGATGCCGCCTCGGCTGCCATCTACGGCGCGCGCGGTACGTTCGGTGTCGTTCTGATCACCACGAAAGAGCCGACAAAGGACAAGACTTCTATCACGTATTCCGGCAACTTCTCCATGCAGAAACCCGTCACGGTCCCCGACTTTGTGACCGACGGATATGAATATGCCAGCCACTTCTATGAAGCCTACCATGCATGGAACAACTATTCCGCCGACCCTAAGAACATAAACAAGACGCAGGACTTCTCCCTCGGCTGGCTGGAAGACTTCAAAACCCGCAAGGAGCAAGGTATTACAGGCGAAGTGGAGACGGATGCTACCGGCAAATATGTCTACTACGGCAACGAGGACTACTACGATGCCCTGTACAAGAAAACGACTTTCGCGCAGGATCATAACCTGTCGGTGACCGGTAACAACGGGAAGTTGAACTACTACGTTTCCGGGCGTTTCTACGGCTACGACGGTTTGTTCCGCTATAATACCGACGATTATAAGATGATGAACCTGCGTGCGAAAGGTTCCGTGCAGGTGTTCGACTGGCTGAAGATCGAGAACAACATGGACTTCTCAAACATGGATTACCATAACCCGATCAACGTCGGCGAAGGCGGTTCCATCTGGCGTAACATCTCCGATGAGGGCCACCCGACCTCGCCTATCTTCAATCCCGACGGCAGCCTGACCTTCTCGGCCGCCTATTCGGTCGGTGACTTTATCTATGGCAAGAACGGCATCGACACCAATAACAAGGTCTTGAAGAATACGACCGGCTTTACTGCTTCCTTCTTAGAGAACAAACTGCACGTACGGGGCGACTTCACCTTTCGCAACACGGACGAGGGGCAAACGCAACGCCGCGTACCGGTTCCTTACAGTACGTATGAGGGAGAGAAACGCGAGCTTAGTACCAAATACAATGATTTGAAGGAAAGCAATATGCGGACTGAATATTTGGCAACGAACCTTTATGCAGACTATGAAAAGACTTTTGCGGATGCGCACTATTTCAAAGGAATGGTCGGTTACAACTATGAACAGTCTACTTATAAGAGTACATATGTGCAACGTAACGGTTTGCTGCTCGATGATTCGGAAAACATCAACCTGGCATTGGGAGATGCAATCACTACATCGGGAGGTTATAGCAAATGGCGCGTGGCTGGTGGCTTTTTCCGTCTGAACTATGCGTTCAAGGATCGCTATCTATTGGAAGTGAACGGGCGTTATGATGGTTCTTCCAAATTCCCGACCGACCAGCAATGGGCGTTCTTCCCTTCCGTATCCGGTGGATGGCGCGTGTCGGAAGAAGCTTTTTGGAAGGTCAATCCGAATCTTGTATCCAATATGAAGGTCCGTGCTTCTTACGGTTCGTTGGGAAATGGTAATGTGTCGCCTTATAGTTATTTGGAATTGTTGAGGATCAGTACTTCCGGCCGTGTGTTAAACGGCTTGAAGAACAAATACACCAGTGCTCCGGGAGTCATGCCCGACGGATTGACGTGGGAAACGGCAACGACAACCGATGTCGGATTGGATGTAGGAATGTTGGACAACCGTTTGTCTTTGAACGGTGACTATTATATCCGTAAAACGACAGATATGTATACGGTCGGCAAGACACTTCCCGACGTGTTCGGCGCTTCTTCTCCCAAAGGCAACTATGCCGATATGACGACCAAAGGATGGGAAATCACGCTGACCTGGCGCGACCGGTTCACATTGGCGGAGAAACCGTTCAACTACGAGATCCGCGGTACGTTGTCCGACTATATTTCGACCATCGACCGCTATAACAACCAGACGGGCAACTTAGACGACTACTATGCCGGCAAGCGTGTCGGTGAAATCTGGGGATATGTGACCGAAGGGCTGTTCAAGGACCAGGCCGATATCGACGGCCATGCCGACCAGACGCTGATCCAGTCCTCCTCCAAACGCATCACCTATCCGGGAGACGTGAAGATCAAGGACCTGAATGGCGATAAAGTGATCGACTACGGCAATAATACGCTGGATGACCACGGCGACAAGAAGGTGATCGGAAATTCACTGCCCCGCTATTCGTACAGCGTCAACCTCTCCGGCGACTGGAACAACTTCTTTCTCTCCGCCTTCTTCCAGGGGGTAGGAAAACAGGACTGGTATCCGAGTTCGGAATGTATCTTCTGGGGACAGTACAACCGCCCGTACAACAATATGCCGACTTGGCACCAGGGTAATTACTGGACGGAAGACAATACGGATGCTTACCTGCCCCGTTATGCCGGCTACAATGCTTCGCTGAAGTCTACGCCACAAACCCGTTACTTGCAGAATGTCGCTTATATCCGCCTGAAGAACCTGCAATTCGGCTACACCCTGCCGCAACAGGTCATCTCGAAAGCCAAATTGCAGAACGTACGGGTTTACATCTCCGCCGAAAACCTTTGGTGTTGGTCTCCGCTCTATAAACATACGCGCGACCTCGATGTGACGAACATCTACGGTTCCGATCCCGACCTGACGGATGCCAATATGTCTTCCGGGCTGAACGGCGACCGTGGCAGCGGCGATGGAAACAGCTATCCGCAGATGAAGAGTGTGAGTTTAGGTTTATCAGTAACATTTTAATTAAAGAACTATCAACGACATGAAACGAATTATATATTCTTTTGTATCTGCCTGTTTATTCCTTTCTTCTTGTTCGATGGACGAGCTGCCACAGGCCTCTGTGGACAAGGACACGATCTTCCGGACGGAGAAAGGGTTGGAAACATATTCTTATTCTTTCTATGACTTGCTCCCTTCTGTCGGAGATGGATTCAAGCAGGATGCCATGTGCGACTATGGGGCGGTGACCAGCTTCGACAACTTTATCCGCGAAGGGGCTTACTCGGCCGAGTTGAGCGACGGATGGTCGTGGAGCAATCTGCGCAACATCAATTACTTCATTGAGAACTGTACGAATGAGGCTGTCGATGAGACGGTCCGTAACAACTATATCGGCCTGGCCCGCTTCTTCCGCGCCTTTTTCTACTATAAGATGGTGGTGCGTTTCGGCGATGTGCCTTGGATAGACCGTACGCTGGGAGTCGATGATGAGCAGCTGTATGCCGCCCGCGATTCCCGTACGACGGTGATGGATCATGTGTTGGAAGACCTGGACTTCGCTTGTGAGAATATCTCGCGGACGAAGGACGAGACCGGTTCGTTGGTGACGAAATGGGTGGCTTATGCATTGAAATCCCGTGTTTGCCTTTTCGAGGCTTCTTTCCGCAAGTATCATACGGAGTTGGGATTGACCGGTTCGGCCGACGAATGGTATCAGGAGGCTGTCCGTGCAGCCGAAGCAGTAATGAAGGAAAGCGGGTACTCCATTTATACGGGTGAGGGTACGGATGCTTCTTTCCGCTCACTGTTCATCAGTGACAAGCCGGTTACCGGAGAAGTGATGTTGGCGAGCTGCGCCGATGCCGGGCTGGCCGTGTTGGGCGAGGCTAACTGGTGGTGGACTTCGGGTACGTACGGGGCGCGTTTCAGTATGATCCGTACATTCGTCAATACATTCCTGAATACGGACGGGACACCGTTTACGGACCGTGCCGGCTACGAGACGATGGAGTTCTACGACGAATGCCAGAACCGTGACGCACGCCTTGCCCAGACGATCCGCATACCGGGATATGAACGCGACGGGGCGCCTGCTGCTCCTAACTTCAACGGCTATTCTTATACGGGTTACCAACCGATCAAGTACACGTTGGATGATTCGAAATACGATGCCGGCGCTTTGAATACGAATGCGATCCCGTTGTTCCGTTATGCCGAAGTCCTGCTGAACTATGCCGAGGCAAAAGCTGAGTTGGGAACATTGACGGATGCGGACTGGGCGAATACGGTCGGTGTGCTGCGTGCACGTGCCGGTATCACCGGCGGCCTTTCTGCCAAACCGACCCGGATTGATGTATATTTCCAGCAGAACTATTTCCCGAATATTTCCGACCCGGTCATCCTCGAAGTGCGCCGTGAGCGTTCCATCGAACTGGCTTTGGAGGGTTTCCGTTTCACCGACCTGAAACGTTGGAAACGTGGCGAGCTGATGACGATGCGTTGGACCGGCATCTATGTCCCCGCCTTGAATGTCCAGATGGACCTTGACAAGGACGGTACGCCGGACGTGATCTTCTATAAGGGAGAGAAACCGACCGGGCTGCCTGCTTCTTGTACGCCAGTTTCGGTAGGAGAGGGCACGCAGCAGGGATTGACCGGGGCGACTTCGGGTAACCTGACCTGGTCAGACGATGATCCGCGTATCTGGTATAGCGATGGCCGCCAGTATTACTATCCGATTCCGCAATCGGCTATCAATAATGCGAGATTACCTGACGGGACAACTAATCTGAAACAAAATCCGGGTTGGTAAATGTGTAATCGATAAATGATAAGGATATGATAAAGACGACAAGTGTATTTGTTTCGGTCCTCCTGCTGGCAGTTTTACTCCAGTCATGGGCCATGAAAGAATCCCGGCAGGTTGCTGTCGGGGAGAGTGAACTGAATGTGGCGACCTTTAACCTCCGTATGGACACGGAGAAGGATGGCGTGAATGCCTGGCCGAACCGCAAGGAGATGGTGAAAGGGCTGATCCGCTTCCATGATTTCGATATCTTCGGGACGCAGGAGGGGTTTAAGCACATGCTGGACGGAATTGCCGAACTGGACGGTTATGCCTATATCGGCGCCGGACGCGATGACGGGGAGGATGCGGGCGAACACTCCGCCATCTTCTATAAGACCGGCCGTTTCGATCTGCTGGACAAGGGGAACTTCTGGTTCTCCGAGACACCCGATGTTCCGGGCAAAGGCTGGGATGCCACCTGTTGCAACCGGATCTGTTCCTGGGGAAAGTTTCGCGACAGAGAGAGCGGCAACGTGTTCTATTTCTTCAATTCCCATTACGACCATCAGGGCCGGGTGGCACGCCGGGAATCCTCCAAGCTGCTGATCGCCCGGATCAGGCAGATTGCCGGGACGGATGCGACGGTCTTTGCGACGGGAGACTTCAATGCCGTCCCGACCGACGAACCGATGGTGACGCTGGCTTCCGATGGCCTGTTGCTGGACTCTTACGACCTGAGCGAACAGCCGCGCTACGGTACGGAAGGCACTTACAACAGCTTCAAGACGGATTCCGAGATGAAGAACCGCATCGATTATATCTGGGTGACAAAGGGGACGAAGGTGAAGAAGTATGCTGTTCTCAACGATATGCAGTACGGTCGTTTCCCGTCGGATCATTTCCCCGTGATGATACAAGTCGCGTTTTAAAGTTTACTTAAATGACAGGTACGGTGTGAGCCGCCTCTTGTCCGTATCTGTAAATTCTTCTATCAGTTGCAGGTTCTCCCACCCGGAGAGCCTGCTTTTTTGTTTCCGGAGCTGTTCGATCGCTTTCGCCTGGCGGTAGTCTATGTAAGGATGTTTGCGGAGGTCGGCGGCAGACGAGGTGTTGACTTCTAACCGGCGTATGTGGAGCGTGTTGGCGATGAACCAGGGGGCGAGGGTCTGATAGCGTTCTTCGTCGATCCCGTACACTTCCGCCAATTGGCTGACATCGTAGAAGCCGCCTAAGAGTTCCCTGTATTTCACGATCCGTCGGGCGAAGGTGCTGCCGATGCCGGGGACTTTTTTCAGGATCATGGTGTCGGCGGTGTTGAGTTCGACGAGGGTTCCAGCCGTGTACTTTTCCGTCCGGGGGTAAGGGGTATATGCTTCCCATTTCTTCCCTGTAGGGTAGGAGGTGCTACCCGCACGGGCGGAATTTTTACCTTTAAGGGTGTTTTTAGTTCCATTCGGATGGGATCCGGATTCCTTTCGGATGATATTTGTTTCCCTTCCGGATGTATCTTTCCCGGTGATTATCCGTCTTTCGCCCGATGCCGGTCGGTTTTCCATCCGGTAGGCATCCGTCTGCGAATCGACAGGCATCCGTTTCGTGTCCGTCCAAAGCAATAAAATCCAGGAAATGACGATGAGGCAAAGGAGCAAAGTCAGTGCCCTCCGCTCGCCTTTGGAGAAATAGAGAAGGTCGCGCCAGTTCATAGTCGCATCTGTTTATGGTTTGATATTTCGTAATCGTTTTGTTTGGGAGATGCTCTGCGCCTGGTGTATAATGTCTAATACTTCGATTTGTTTAGCCGTTATACGGTAGACGATGAGGTGGGCCGGAAGGACAATCCTTCTATATCGTTTATCTTTTGTCGGAAGATAAGGATATTCCGCATGTAGCAAGTAGTCTGTCGCTAATTGCCGTACTTTTTCAAATATAAGGTTCTCGTATTGGATTGCTGATCTTTCACCGAAGTTTTCTTTTCCATATATAAAGATTTGGTCGACTGATGAATAAAAAAGCAAAGAGGCGATTACCGGTTTAGCCTTTGTTCCCTCCATTGTTGCATCATTCGTTTGCCGTCTTCAAGTGTATAGAAAGGTCCCTGTTCGGCTTCACGAATCATATTCGTTAGCTGTTTGGTGGAAAGCGTTCCGCTTTCGGTGGCAGGGTCGAATCCGTAGCGGGAAGTTCTTTCTTCTCTTATCTGCAGCATTTCTTTCCATGTCGGAAATGGATTTCCTGTTATTTTCCTGGAAGATACCGCTCTCTTTTTTTTAATGGTTTTGATTTCCATAAGGCAATTATTATTAAATGAATATTGTTTCACAAAGGTATAAGTTCCCTGCCGATATGCAAGGAACTTACAGGTTTATTTTAGAATAGTTTCTTCAATTGGTTGAGGAGGCCGAGTTCGTTCAGGAATACGATGCCGATGGCGATCGGGGAGACGTATTTCATGAAGAAGACATAAACGGAGAAGAGGCGGAACTTGATCGTTCCCTCGTTGGTCAGCTCGGCTTTCAGGATCTTCTTGTCGACACGTATCCCGACGAAGATGCAGGTCAACATTCCCCCCAGCGGCAACATAATCTTGGCCGTAAGGTAATCCAACGCATCAAAAAAGATCAGGCCGCCTATTGTGAATTCTTTCAGCAACCCGAACGAGAGGGAACTGAGAACCCCTAAGAATAAAACGCCGGCAGATACAAACCAGGCCGCTTTCTTCCGCGTCATATGGAACTCCTCATGGATATAAGCCGTAACTACTTCATGCAGGGAAATGGTGGAAGTCAGCGCCGCCATCGCCAGCAAGATGTAGAAGATGAGCGACCACATGCTGCTGAACGGCAACTGCTCGAACACGTTCGGCAACGTAATGAATACTAATTGGGCGCCGGCGGACGGGGCGATCCCGAAGCTGAAGACAGCCGGAAAGATCATGATCCCTGCCAAGATTGCTACAAAAGTATTGATGATCGTCACTTGCCAGGCCGTAGCCAGCATATTGGTGTCTTTACCGAAATAGGAAGAGTAGGTGATCAGGCACCCCATGCCGAGGCTCAGCGAAAAGAAAGCCTGCCCGACGGCACTCAGTACGACGGATGAAGTCAGTTTGCTGAAATCCGGCTTGAACAGGTATAATAAACCCGCTTCTGCATTCGGCAACGTGACGGAACGTATGCACATCACGACCAGGATCAGGAACAGGAGCGGCATCATGATCTTGGAAGCCCGCTCGATCCCTTTCTCCACACCCGAAGCGATCACGAAATGCGTCAGCCCGATAAACACGGCAGTCCAGAAGATCGGCCGTAGCGCATTGGAAGAGAAGTTGTCGAAGTCGGCAGTAAAATCCACCCCCGGCGTACTGTAAAGGCTGCCGTTCACCGTCTGCCAGACATATTCGAGTGTCCAGCCCGAAACGACCGCATAGAAACCCAGGATCAGGAAGGCGGCCAGGATACCGTTGTATCCGATCCAGCACCACTTTGTCCCGGGAGCCATCTTCTTGAACGAACCGACCGTATTGCTGCGGGAGTACCGGCCGATGAAGAATTCGGTTACCATCACCGGAATACCTAAGAATATCATGAAAAGAATATAAATAAGCAGGAATGCGGCGCCGCCGTTCGTTCCTAACATATAGGGGAAACGCCAGATACTTCCCAGTCCCACGGCGCATCCTACGGTAGCCAGGATAACCCCGAGCTTGCTACCGAATGTGACTCTGTTGTCTGTCATGAAGAGAATAATTTAATTAATTGTCAATTAGAGTTGAACAACTCCATCCTTGATATGGATCACGCGGTCCGTATCGGTTGCCAACTGCTCGTCGTGTGTGACGATCACGAATGTCTGGTGCATCTGATCGCGCAGGTCGAAAAAGAGCTTGTGCAATTCTTCCTTATTTTTGGTGTCCAAGCTACCCGACGGCTCGTCCGCAAGGATAACGGACGGGTTGTTGATCAGCGCACGGGCAACCGCTACGCGTTGCTTCTCGCCGCCCGAAAGTTCGTTAGGCTTGTGGGACATCCGGTCGGAGAGATTCATGAAGTCGAGGATCTCCTTCGCTCTTTTCTCCACCGCGGCCGGCTTTTCACGGGCGATCAGGGCCGGGATCATCACGTTCTCCAAGGCGGTAAACTCAGGGAGAAGCTGATGGAACTGGAAGACGAAGCCGATGTTCCGGTTACGGAAAGCCGCCAGCTTTTCTTCCGAAAGACGGACAGTTTCAGTCCCGTTTATATATAGTTTGCCACTGTCCGGAGCATCGAGCGTCCCGATGATCTGCAGCAGGGTCGTTTTTCCCGCTCCGCTCGGACCGACAATCGCTACGATCTCGCCTTCGCCTATCGTCAGGTCGATTCCTTTCAAGACCTGTAGGGAGCCGAAGCTCTTTGTTATTCCTTCTGTTTGTATCATATCAGTTGAGAGTTGAAAGTTGAAAGTTGAAAGTTGAAAAGGACAAGAATCACTTTCCCTTTTCAATTTTCAACTTTCAACCGGTTAATAACATAAGAGGCCAAGTAGCATCCAAAGATCGCCGGCATATAGGAAACCGTTCCGGTCGTCGTTCGTTTGCATTGCTCGCCCTCTACCTCTATGATGGCATCCGGATTGGCGATCTCTGTGGAGAAGACAACCGGAATCCCTTTATTTATACCCAGCCCGCGTAACCGTTTGCGTACCGCTTTCGCCAGACCACAGTTGCAGGTCTTCGATATATCCGCAATCCTGACTAAAGCCGGGTCCATCTTGGCCCCGGCACCCATTGAAGAGACGACAGGGATTCCCTTCTTACAGGCGTGATACAAAAGGAATACTTTGGGGCTGAGCGAGTCGATCGCATCAATAACGAAATCATACCGGGTCGCGGAGAGCACCTCCTCCGTCCGTTCATCGCGCAAGAATTCATTGAGGACGTTTAGTTTCATCCGGGGATTGATATCTAACAGGCGACGGGCTACGACTTCGGCTTTCGGCATCCCCAACGTGGAATGCAAGGCAGGCAGCTGGCGGTTGATATTGCTTTCGTTTACCGTATCGGCGTCGACGATCGTCATATGGCCGATTCCAGCCCGGCATATCTGTTCGGCTGCATAAGCCCCCACGCCACCCAATCCTACCACCAGCACATGACTATGTGCCAACCGTTCGATAGAGTCGGCGCCTAACAAAAGTTCCGTCCGTGTGTTCCAATTGTAACTCATTAAAATGATTTTAGGTGCAAAAGTAATAAATCAATCAGAAACGCCCGTTTTTTTATATATCTTTGTCACATTTTAATTCAAATATCTATGAAGATACAACTCTATTGGCTGCTATCGGCAGCTCTATTGTTATTGCCTGCGAAGGCAGACGCCGCGAACAACAAGAAACCGTTCGTCATCCCTGAATTACAGGAATGGAGAGGCAGTCAGGGAATGTTTACGCCTACGGCAACGTCCCGAATCGTGTATACCGGAAAAGACCCGGCCGTAGCCCGCGTCGCCAATCAGTTTGCCGAAGACTACGCGCTAATGTTCGGCCGTCGGATGAAGGTCGTGCAAGGCCGTGCGGCTGCAGGCGACTTCGTTTTGTCGCTTTCGGCAGACAGGCGGCTTGGGGATGAAGGCTACACGATGAAGATCACCGACCGCGTCACCCTGACCGCTCCTAAAAGCAAGGGGCTGTACTGGGCTACCCGTACGTTGCTCCAACTGACCGAACAGCAGGGCGACCAGGCCCTTCCGAAAGGGACGGCACGGGATTATCCCGACTATGCGATCCGTGGCTTTATGATGGATTGCGGCCGCAAGTTCATCCCGATGAGTATGTTGCGCGATTATGTGAAGATGATGGCATACTACAAGATGAACACCTTCCAAATCCACCTGAACGATAATGCCTTCAAGCAATATTATAGTCACGACTGGGACAAAACCTATTCGGCTTTCCGCCTCGAATGCGAAACCTTCCCCGGACTGACCGCCCGCGACGGCTATTATACGAAAAAGGAATTTATCGCCCTCCAGCAACTTGCCGACAGCTTGGGTGTGGAGATCATCCCCGAGATAGATGTCCCCGCCCACTCCCTTGCACTTACGCAATATAAGCCGGAGATCGGCAGCGAAGAGTATGGCATGGATCACCTCGACCTGTTCAAGCCCGAAACCTACGAATTTGTAGACGCCCTTTTCCGTGAGTACTTAGAAGGACGTAATCCGGTCTTCGCCGGCAAGCGTGTCCATATCGGCACGGACGAATATTCCAATAAGAAGCAGGATGTGGTAGAAAAATTCCGTGCTTTCACCGACCACTACATCCGTTTCGTGGAAAGTTTCGGCAAGCAAGCCTGTGTCTGGGGAGCCTTGACGCACGCGAAGGGCGAGACACCTGTCAAGTCTGAAAACGTACTGATGAGCGCCTGGTATAACGGTTACGCCGATCCCAAAGAGATGATCAAACAGGGATATGACCTGATCAGCATCCCCGACGGCTACTTGTATATCGTTCCCGCAGCAGGCTATTATTACGATTACCTGAATACGGAAATGCTTTATAAGGAATGGACACCCGCCCACATCGGAAAAGAGGTATTCCCTGAAAAACACAAACAGATCAAAGGCGGTATGTTTGCCGTTTGGAACGATCATGCAGGTAACGGCATCAGCACGAAGGATATCCATTACCGCGTTTTCCCCGCCATGCAAACATTGGCCGTCAAGATGTGGACAGGGAAGGATTGCTCCGTCCCGTATGAAGAATTCAACAGCGCCCGGATGTCGGTCAGCGAAGCCCCTGGCGTGAACGTAGCCGGACGTATCGGCACGAATCCTCGTGCAGTCTACAACCTTGAAACCTTGAAACCGGGAATGGAGACGGGATTGAAAGAGATCGGCTACCACTATACCGTCTCATTCGATATCAAAGCGGCTGATGAAGAAAAGGGAACCGAGTTGTTCCGTTCGCCGGATGCTGTCTTTTACCTGTCCGATCCGGCTTCCGGTAAGTTGGGATTTATCCGGGATGGCTACCTGAATACCTTCAACTACCGGTTTTATCCCGAGGAGACTGCCTCGGTAACGATTACCGGTGACGAGAAATCCACGCGGCTTTACATCGACGGCAAACTGAAAGAAGACTTGGATATCCAGAAACGTTACTTCAATGGAGGGAAAGATTCGATGCGGTACGTCCGCACATTGGTATTCCCATTGGAAAAAGCAGGGGATTTCAGAAGCTCGATCCGTAATGTGGAGGTTTTGAACTACTGTAAGCCATAGATTCCGGGTTTATATTTTTGATAAGGATAGAAGACGGCCGCCGTCCGGCAATAAAAAATGATTTTTATTGTTAGACGGCGGCCGTCTATGTCTAAAAAAAGAAATTTATTATTTTCCGGCCGCCGGAAAGTATGGAAAAAAGAAATATATCATTTTCCGGCGGCCGGAAAGTAGAGAAAAAAGAAATATGTCATTTTCCGGCGGCCGGAAAGTGGAAAAAAAAGAAATATGTTATTTTCCGGCCGCCGGAAAGTAGGAAAAAAAGAAATATGTTATTTTCCGGCGGCCGGAAAGTGGAAAAAAAAGAAATATATCATTTTCCGGCGGCCGGAAAGTAGAAAAAAAGAGAAATATATTATATTCCGGCGGCCGGAAAGTAATAAAAAAAGAAATTTATCACTTTCCGGCCGCCGTCTAATGTAAAAAACGATTATTTTGTCAATTTCCGGTGTCGAGCCTGTTTTATTTTATTTTCCGATAGATCATTTCCAACGCCGCCAGCCTTGTCGTTTTCCCGGCTTCAACGCCCGGCAGACTTTCTCCGCTTAATTTTTTCCAGGCGGCGAGAGTCGCCGCATCCACCGGTTCCAGCAAACGGGCATTCCATTCGGGGAGGTAGCCGCGCAGCCCTAAATATTGCACCATACGGAAGCGAGGGCTTGTGTTGTCCACATCTTTGAAATAGATAAGCGTCGCTTTCTGGTCGATCAGCTTGTCCTGCAGGCGGGAGAGGTCGATGTTCTGCACCTTCACCTTGCTGTCGATCGAAAGGGCGGAAGCGATGCCGGCCGCCTGTCCCATCGCCATCCAGCAAGGCTCCATGCGCAGGGTGGAGAATCCGATATGCGAGCCCGATACGGGGACGGGCAGCAGGAGGTTGTCCACTTCTTTCGGAACCATCACGCCGTAGGGCACTGTATAGACGGCCGACGGATAACTCAGGAAGCCGTCCAAATGTACCCTTCCCTTTTCTCTTTTCCGTACGGCGTGCGAGTCCAGTGCATAATGGCTGGCCGTTATACTGCTCTCGTGGATAGGCGGGCGGCTGCCGATCGTGACCGGGAGGGCATCGTTGGCGGTGAAGAAGTATGCGCCTTCGAAACGCCGGCCTTCGCGAACGTAGACCTGACGTGGAAAATGGCCGTTGTCCGTATATTCGTCTTTCGAAAGGCCCCATTCTTTTGCCGCTTTGCGGAAGTGGGCAGGCAGTTCGGGGTCGTTTTGGGCGAACCAGAAGAGGCCTTCGGTATATTCGCGCAGACGTTGGGCGAACTTGTCGCGCCATTCCCACGAAGAAGTGGGCCAAGGCCAGTTTTCCTCAGGCAGGTCAGTGGAGACGAACACGCCGTGCTGGTTATTGGCGTCCGTCTTCATGTTCGGGACATGGACGATGTTGGTGATCTTGGCGATCCCCCATTTGTCACCCGGAAGCTTGGAAGGATTACCGGCCTTGATATGCTTCCGGTTCTCTTCCATCATTTCGGATGTGACGTGTTGCATGACGGCATCCGTATTGCGTCCGGTCCAGACATCCTCCACGATGGTGGCATAGTCTTCGCGGTTATAACGGGCGGGCTTTGCAAAGGGCACGCGGTTTTTCGGATTATTGGTCAGGCAGAGGCGGTAATTGTAGGACTGCACGGCATTGTCTTCCTTGAACGTGCTGCCGTCCCCCTCCGGACCGCCCCAATATTTGTAGACACGACCGGCTCCCGGCTCGTTAAATTCGTCTTTCCCTTCGCGGCCTACGCGGAAGGGGACTCCGGCGGTCGCTCCGAGGTCGCCTTCATAGGTGGCGTCGAGGAATATGGAACCGGTATATTCTTCCATCTCCCCGGTTTCCCGGTTCAGGATGCGGATCTTTTCGATGCGGTTGTCGCGCATGACTATGTTTTCGTCTTCGGCATCGAACTGGCGCATGGTGAGGACTGTAATTTTATCTTTCTGTTCGTCGAGCATCTTTTTGAAGATTCGTGCCCCGACAGAAGGTTCGAAGTGGTAGCCGTCGCTACATACTTTTACCTGTTCGGAGTCTGCTCCGTATGTGTCGATATAGTATTGTTTCACTCCATCGACAAACTCGCGGAACAATCCGGTTGTTGCGGCGCGTGTAGCGATGTCGGTCGCCCCAAGCCCATTCGCGGGCAGTCCGCCGACATAGCGGGTGCGCTCGAGTATCACTGATTTTTTCCCCATACGTGCGGCCGAGATGGCTGCCATGATCCCTCCGGGATTTCCGCCGACGATCACCAGGTCGTAAGACGTCTGGCCGAAAGCGCCGGCACAGGCCAAGAGGAGGGAGAGTATAAGTGTTTTCTTTCTCATAAAGTATTATTTACTGTTTAATATTTCTTTTGCATAACGTGCATAGTGGCCTTGCAGGCCGTCGGCATACCGGCGAAGCACATCTTCCCCGATACCGTCCTGGTCTCCGCAGAGGTAAAGGGCCCTTGCCAGGTGCAATTCTTTCAATGCGAGGTTGCGGGTGGACGTGTCGTTGAGGTCGGGAACGGCTTTGCTGCGCGCTTCGGCGTAGGAAAGGATCGAATGTCCCCGTACTCCCGGTGTTGTGAGCATGGCTGCCAGTCGGGAGACTGCCTCCCGGCTGCCTATAGCCTCCGTTGCCATCGCGACGGCACGGAAATGGGAAAAATAGTCTTCCGGCTCCAGCTTCTCCGCCTTCTCCAGTACGGCGGGAAGGGCGGATGTGTCGCGGGCGTTTCCCAATGCGGTGATAAGGGCATCCAAGCGGCTGAGGCACATACCGAATTGTCCCATTCCGGTATAGTGCCAGCCCTCGTCCCAGTCCTTATATTGGCGGATGGCTTCAGCCAGTACCGGGGCGTGTTTCCCTTGTCCTAAGATACAGAGGATGCTGGCGAGGATCACCCTCTCTTCCGGCATAGTGGCTCCGGCGATCTGTTTGCCGGCAAGCTGTATGCAACGTTCGGGGTCGGTCAGCAATATTTCGAGCCCTTTATAATTATCCGTCACATTGGCGATGGCTTTCTTCATCTGGGAATTACTGAACCCTTTAAACTCCTTATCCGTCAGGACCCGTTCAGGAAGATTTCCGATCTCGACTAAGTGGCGCTGCACCTTTTTGATGTCTATCTTGCGCGGAGATTTATTTTCTTTGACGCATTGGGCGGAAAGATAGCCGACTGCATACCCTTGGTTTTGCAGGCAGGGCTGCATACGGATCACCGGCATGGCATCCCGATGTGCACTTGCCCCGAGACCGGTTGTCAGGATCCCTTCCAGGCCTTTTGGCAGAAGACTGCGCAGCGGAACGTCCGCGTCGTAGATCATATGCCGTTTTTCCGGCGGGTTCAGGATGAAGAGCGGGTCGATAATCATCCCGTGTGTGTCGAACGAACTTTTGTGGTAAGAAATAGTGTCAGGATAACGCCGGTGGTTGATTACGTCATATACCGAAATGATATAATCGCCGATCACCCGGCGGCGCTCGCGTGTCTGGGGCATTTTGACCAAGTCGTACTGCCCTTGCAGTTTTGTCTTGGCCTGGATGAAGGCGCGCGAGATATCGAGGATGTCCGTATCGTCGACGAAGAGCCAGTCGTTGTTGTTGTAATAGTCTCCCGGGGCCCATTTGCCGGTTCCGGCTCCTTGCACGGCTATTGTTTTTTTGCCTGTATAGTCGAATGATGCGCCGGCGGCAATCGCTATGTCTGCACTTCCTGTGCTGTCTATCAAGACTTTCGATAATATGACGCCTCTACCGAAGGGAGTGGCGACGACAACGCCTTTTACCCGGTTGCCTTCTGTCAACGCCCCGCATCCTATCACGCCGAACCAGAGTTTGCCTCCTGCCTGTAGCAGTTCCTTGCGGTGCCATTCCATTTTCCAGTCGGCGGGGAAACGTCCTTCCCCTTTTGGCTGCCTCGGATGGTCTTTGGGGGCCATGGCCAAGACGCTTTTGTCTATATGGGCGGTATATCCGCCCCGGAACCCGTCCCAATAGACTCCGATCATCCCCAATGTGCTCAATCCGCCAAGTCCGTGAAGATATTCCAATACCAATGTGTCGGCTCCCTGTTTCGCTGCGGATATTCCGGCTGAAGCACCGGCCGTACCGCCTCCCATCACAACCACATCGTAGCTGCCCAGGACCGGGAGCGCACCTGCCGGAGAGTCGACGAATCCTTTTTGCAGGGAGGGGCGGAGCGGGGAGAGCAGTTCGCCTGTTTGCCCATAGTTCGAAGCATTCACTTTGGGCTGGCGGACGGTGGCCTGGGCCGGTACGGGTATATCTTTTATCTGCCGGGCAATTATTTCGCCCATCATCTCTCCTATGAACATGGCCGGGACAGGCCGCATCACTTTTGCCGCCAGTTCCCTCGATATATCGGCGCAGGGACCGAGTACCCACAGGTTTGCGATATTTTTTGATTTGAATGCCTGCATCGGTAGCTTTCGCAGGGAAATCGGATCTCCGTTATATGCCTTCTCGCTTATAATCGTCTGTTTCGGAATGTACCAGAGCAGATCCGAGCTATCGACCTGCTCGATATCCCATGTCCGGCTGCGGATGATCTGTTCGGCCTCCGCCAACGAAGCATACGTGTCGTCCTTAATCGGCAAACGGAACGTATAGCGGGTGACCGGATAGCTTTTATCTCCAACTTTGATGGGCTGGGACAATTCTTCGGCCAGGACGATTTCAGGTGCTTCTTTTTGGGTATTTCCTACAACGGTATAGCTGTATTCTTGCATACCGGGGGTGAAAGGTTTGCGTTCCGCCCCCGATAGTCCGGCAACGGAGGCATTGTGTGTCGCATCTATGATTGTTTTGCAACGGATAGCCTGCCTGCCTGAACGGTTCGCGATCACAACTCCCGCAAGTTTACCGGACGGGTCTGTCAGCACGTTCGTTACATAACTGCTGTAAAGGAACTGAACGTCATTGTCGATCAATTCGTCTTCCAAAGTTTTCTTTATATGAAGCGGAGCCGGAAAACTTTTCCCCGGAAAGAGTTTGCGGGCAAGAGCGGTCTGAAGTTTTTCGGTTTCATTCCGTTCATATAGGTGCGAACCGCATATATCTTCACCCAAATAAGGCATATAGCCTACTAAGTATACCCGGCTGCCTGTTTTCGCTGCCGCGACGGCTGCGGCAATGGCGCGCGAACTTCCGCCGGCGACTACAAGGTCTACTTCGCTAATCACCGGTATCTTACGCGGTCCTTCATGGCAGAAGGCTTCATCGGGAACGGCCATCTGTATCGTGGCTCTCGCCTCCGTTACATTGCCTAAAGAGGCTAATGCCCCACCGGCCGCTGTTACTTTTAAAAAATTACGTCGTGTAATCATGGTATTTCCTTTTTATACTGGTCTTTATGGGAGCCATAAAGATAAGAATTTTATTTTGCAGGAACTAATATAATGGCATCGGCAAATAAAGCTCCCTTCGAACGGCCTCCGTCAATCCTGACGGAAGAGTTCCAACAACCTTTTTCAAAAGCGTATGTGCCTAAGCTTACCCAGGAGCCTTTGTGTGATCGGGGAGATATCTCGACTTGCTTGACGCCCTCTTTGCCTGTAATGTCGAAGGCCATGACTTCGGGCATTTCCTGGTCGGGAAGAGCTGTGCAGTAGAAGAATACTTCGTATGCGCCTCCTTTTTTGATCACTGGCATGAAGGTGAAAGAGCAATCGTTTTTGTTATTTGCCGACTTTAAGTAGCTGTTTTTGTAATGGGCTCCAAAGTTCTTTTGCCAGTGTCCGGCTCTTTCTATTTTGTCGATATCGCTGTCGTCGACCAATATTTCGGGAGTCGAACCGTCTAAGTAAGGATTCTCTTTGAGGATTCTCCGTAGCTTGGATACATCTATTTTCTGGACATCGGTATTGTCCTCGATTGCCAACGCCGATGCTACGGCTGCCGATTGTCCGAGCACCATAAATACCGGCTCCATCCGGATCGATCCGAAAGCGATATGGGTGGCAGAGACACATACGGGAACCAATAGGTTGGTACATTCTTCGCGCTTGGGCGTGATGCTTTTATACGAAATCGGGTAGGGGGGAAAGCCGTGGTATTCGACATCTCCTTCATTTTTTACCATTCCGTTCGTAACAATACGCTGGCAATTGTGGGAGTCCATCCCATAGGCTGCCATTCCGATTGCATCTCCTACCGTTTCTTCTCCCTGGCAATTTTTTTGTGTCATGATATATTCGCCGTTCAGGCGGCGGGCTTCACGTACATATAGCTGAGTGGGGAAGTTATCATTATCGACAAACTCATCTTTCGCCCATCCGAACCTGGAAACCTGGTGGCGTAGTTCCGCTGGAACTCTTTCATCGTGTGTAAGGAAGTAAAGCAGTCCTTTTGTGTAATCGACATGTTCCTGCCAGATCCTTTCCCGGGTTGCATAGTCGCCATCGGGGTATTCGTAGTTCATACCGATCATATCGGTCGATAAGGGACCGCGGTTATTCACGTCATATTTATTGTCCGGCATCATTCCCCAGTTGAATAGGAGATAATTGTCTATATGCAAATCCATTTTACGAATGGCGCGTGCCAAGAGTTCATATTTGGCGGGATCATAGTTCTGCGGCTTTTCAAATGGCCGCTGATTTTCTTTATTGTCAGTGAGGCAGAGGCGGAAATTGTATGCTTGTACGAGTTTATCACCGCTTCCCCTTTCCTGCAATGTATTGGGTTGGATTCCCCAACATAAGCCGCTGGCAGGATCTCCCTCTTTCAGGTACGGATCGACTCCGTCCGGGAATTGATGCCAGAAAGATATCTGAACTCCATTAAGTGTTTCATCCTGTTCTTCGTTTCCTTCACGTCCTACAAAATAGGAAACGCCGGCTTTTGCCATCAGATCTCCTTCATACGAACAATCGATGAACTGTTTGGCTTTAACCCGTATCAAAGGTTTCCCGTCCGGTTGCCGGGAGTCTTCCAATGTGATGCTTTCTATCCTTTTATTTTGCATCCGGGCATCTGTTATACGACGGTAATACAGGACATCCAAATCCGCATCTTTCACAAAGCGATCCATAGTTGCAGTCGCAACACTCGGCGGAAAAGTCCATTGTTCGAATTTATTGTAATGCTCTCCTATGCGGCGGTAGAAAAGCCGGGCCAGCCCTGTAACCGCATATTTGTTCCCAATATCCGTCATACCGAGACCACCGGTCGTCATGCCTCCCAGATATTTACCGGGTTCTACCAGCAGCACGGATTTACCCATTTTTTTTGCAGAGTAAGCAGCTACAACGCCTGCAGATGTTCCCCCGTAAATACAGATGTCCACTTCTTTGACAGAAGCTGATGTATCTTCCTTTTTTTCGAAATAGCAGGAAAATAATGTTATATAAAGAATAAGAGGAAATAGTCTGTACTTCATAAAAGTAATATTTGTTAACCGAGGCTTCGGAAATATTGTTTCCGAAGCCTCGGTTAAAGGTTTTCACCATTGAAATCCCAAATCGAGGCTTCGATTATCAGAGAATTAATACCCTTCATTTTGTGTCAAGTTGCCGTTGACCAAAATATCGTTAGCAGGAATAGGCCACAAATAATTCTTTTTGGGGTCGAAAGACATCTTGTAGAACGTGGTGATATATCCGGCAGTTTCCATCGGTGAAAGGTTGGGTAACCCGTCTTCATCGATTGTTGGTATACCTCCGATGGGGTAGTTCCCCTCATCCCAGTTCTTCAACAAAGTCATGAAGTCTTGAGACAATTCTATGTTTGATTCACTGCCGGTCAAACCATTCCAGTTGGCGGAATTAGACCAAGCACGATTTAGGTAATACATCGATTTGTTGTGTGATTTTTCAGCAATGCGCCAACGTAGTAAATCGCGGTAGCGTAACCCTTCGAATGCAAATTCCGAACGGCGATCCATACGGATAATTTTACGCAGGTTAGCTTGCGATTGCACTTCTACGTGTGGGTAAGCGATGCCGGTCTCCCGATAGGCACGTTCGCGAATCAAGTTAATGGTTTTGTCAAGGTCGTCTTGTGTGCATTGCCCCATTTCGTTTTTCGCTTCCACATAAGTCATCAGCACTTCGGCATAGCGCAGGTACGGATAGCAGTTGTCTGCTTTTAAATTGTAATTATTGAAATCCTTCCAGTCTTCTTTTACAAATTTGCGGAGTATTAACCCGTTGTAAGCCGAATGTTGGTTCGAGGCTTTGGCATCGGTATTGACCACCATTTTGCCAGTAGACACTTCGTATACTGTATTAGCATAAGGGCTGGGGTTGAATTCATAGCCTAATGTTATGTAGTCCGGATACTTTTCAGGGAATGTCCCGTCTTTTTTGGACTGTTCATATTCTGCATAATCGGTAGAGTACTTGGTCTTGAAAGGCTGGATCGTCATTGCCAGACGCGGATCACGGTTGGCAAACGGATCTTTCGGGTTATAGAGCGGTGACTTATCGATAGGCAGGCCGTCTATACAAGTATAGGAACAGAACAGTTCCAATGACGGGCTTTGATTACAGTGGCCACCGATTTTGCGTATGACGAAGTCGCGTACATTTTCCATAAAACCGTATCCTTTCTTTAATGTCAGGTCGCCTTTGAAATAAAACATGAATTCGGGCGAACTGGAGGCTTGAAACATTTCCCGGTAGTTGTCATGCAATTTGTAGACTCCGAGATTCATGCATTTTTGTGCGGCATCGACAGCTGTTTGCCAGTCACCATGGAAAAGGGCAAAGCGGGCTTTGAACCCAAGAGCAGCCCCTTTGGTCGGACGTTGCTGGCCTTTATAGGAGTCCGGCAGGTATTCGGCTGCTTTGTCCAAACACTCGAAAGCGTATGCAAGAACTTCGCTTTTGGGTGAACGAATTGCCACGTATGCTTCATCCAAAGTCATGCCTTTATTCAATACGCAATCTCCGTAATAGGCAGTCAGTTCGCTATAGGCAAATCCTAACATGAAATAGGCTTCTCCTTTATATTGGTTGATTTTACTTTCGCTTATACCTGTTGCTGTCCCATTGTCCAGCGCATTGATGACTTTCGTGGCGCGAGCGATGGACTTGTATAAGGATGTCCAGCGACTTGATGCTGTACCCCATTGAGAGGTGACTGTCCCGAGCGTGACCTCGTTAGAACCGTTCCGATTAAGCAAATCATCGTCCCAATAGATGGCGTCGATCGGGAAGAAATCCGGTCTCCACAAATCGTTAAGTGCCATCTCTATTTCGGTTTCATCATGATACCAATTTTCACTTGATCCTTCTGAAAGCGGATTCAGATCGAGGTCGGCACAGGCTGTCATGCTGAGTGCCACTATTCCGGTTAATAGATATTTGTTTATTTTGTTCATAACAGAATTCTTTTTAAAATGAAACATTCAAGCCAAAAATGTAAGAAGACATGATGAGATCTTTTGCTCGGTCACCCCATTCCGGATCGAATCCTTCGGGATATTTCGAGAAAGCGGGCAGGTCATTAGCACTGAAATAGACTCTCAGCTTGTTGACAAAGAACTTCTTCGTGAATTCAGAAGGAAGCGTGTAACCCAATGTGATGTTTTTGATACGCATATAGGCCCCATTGAAAATGTAGAAATCACTTTTAGCATAAATATTAGTACTGTTGGTTGTCAGCATCGGATATTTAGCCTTGGCATTCTCCGCATCTGTCGCTGCCGGACTCCAATGGCTTTCGATCAGGTTTACCGGACAGGCGTAAGCTTGGTAATTGAATGGTGTGCCCGGCCAGTTCCAATAGGCTAATTGGTGTCCGATTCCTTGGAATGACAGATTAAAATCTATGCCTTTCCATTCAGCCCACAGAGATCCGCCATATTGCATTTCTGGCAGGGAATTACCCAAGCGTACACGGTCGGCAGAAGCGGTGATCTTTCCATCGCCGTCGATATCTAGGTAACGGATATTGCCTGCTTTGTCATTGTTAGTCAGGACTGGGATCTTGTTGCCGTTTTCGTCCAGCATGGCAGCATCGTTCAATATGATACCCATACTTTTGTAGCCATACCATTCATTAAAGTAAGATCCTTCTTCTGTGATCTTGTTATCGTCGATTTTCTGCCGGTCTGCCATATATCCCATTTTCGAACGATAGTCGGACAGATTAAAACTTACTCCATAGCGGAAGTCGTTGATCTGGTCGCTCCAAGAAAGTTCAAGATCCCAACCTTTTGTGTTCATGTCGGCTGCATTGTTTTGCGGTGCATTATAACCGAAATAGGAGGGAAATCCTACTTCCATTAACATATCTGTTGTTTTTTTGTAATAGTAATCGACCGATGCACGAAGTCTGTTCTTCAGCAAGGTGATGTCGGCTCCGAAGCCATAGGTGGTTGTCGTTTCCCATGTCAAGTCGTTAAAAGCGTAGTCCGTCTGATAGGCCGTCTGCACAACGTCTGCCATGCCTGTAGTCGCATTTGGAATGAAGCCTGTACCGAAACTGAGAATTGCCTGATAGGGGAATTCCTTACCTAAACGTTCGTTACCCAATTGTCCAATAGAACCGCGCAACTTCAAATAATCTATCGTGCTTTTCTTGAACCAAGGCTCTTCGGAAATAACCCAACCTGCACTGACAGACGGGAATGTACCCCAACGGTGGCCATCAGCAAAACGAGAGGAACCATCCGAACGGATATTGGCTTGCAATATGTAGCGGTCTGACCATGAATACATTATACGCCCAAAGAACGAACGGTAAGCGTTATGTCCGGCTTTTCCGCTATTGTATTGATAATCCTCAGGTCCTAAGTTCAGGTAGGGATAATTAACCAGGTTGTAATTGGTACGGGAGGCCCCTTCTTCTTCCCATTTGTAAGAATAATCTTCATAACCGGCCATCAATCCAATAGAGTGACGTTTCAGTTGCAGTTTATAGTTGGCATAGAACTGTTTCGTCAAGCTATGGTTGTCGTTACGATTTTCGCTGAGACTGGTCGAGGCATAGCCGACTCCGGGGATAGGATCACCCGTAATTCGGTAGACCTCGTATCTTTTCCGGTGGTCTTTCCCTTTGTAAAAAGAATAATTCGGCGCTACGATGGCAGTCAAAGTCAATCCTTTTACAGGTGTGATATCCAATTGTAATTTACCACCGACACTGTAGTTCTGTTTTTTATTGGAACCGCCCAATTGGTGTTCAGCAATAGGGTTGTCGCCGTCTTTACCATCGGCAAAACGTCCATCGGACCAGTAAGCATTGTAGATCGGTGCGCGTTCCATCAAGGTAAAGATTGATCCGTGAGGCTCATTTGCATTGGAATAGAGTAAATTCAAGTCTACATTGGCGTGTATCCAATTGTTGATCTGATAGTCGTTATTCGTGCGGATGTTGAAACGCTCATAGTCTTTAGTCTTGATAAGCGCTTCCGAATTGTAGTAGTTGAGGCTGAAATTTGTTTTTAGTTTTTCTGTACCTCCGCTGAGTGAGAGGGAGTGCCGCTGGTGATGTGTGCTGCTCTTCAATCCCAAGTCCATGAAGTCGGTATCTGCATAACGATCCGGATCTTCAGCCCGCAATTGTGCGTAATTGTTGATCACATCTTCGGAATAAAGTGAGTGGGGAGATGAAGCTCCATCGTTGAAGGCTAATTCGTTGAGGCCACTCATCCATTGTACAGCATTGGCGAATTTCGGTTTGGCAGTCGGTGTATTGATACCATATTCACCATTATATGAAAGATGGAATTCTTTGTTTTTGGCACGTTTGGTCGTGACCAATATGACACCGGCAGCCGCACGTGAACCGTAAATAGCGGCTGAAGCTGCGTCTTTCAGAACTTGAATGTCTTTTACATCTTCAGGGGCAATATCCGTAAGAGTTCCCGGTACTCCATCCACAATCACCAATGGATCGTTGGTCGACATGGTTGTGACACCTCGCACACGGATGGTTGCTCCGGCTGACGGATCGCCGCTGGAACGTGTGATCTGTACGCCGGCCATCTGCCCTTGTAATTGACTGGAAAGCTGAGGAGTACTCTTCATCCGAAGTTTGTCGCCTCCCAAAGAAGAGGTTGATCCTGTCAGATCGATCTTGCGTGTCGTACCATAGCCAATCACGACTACTTCATCCAATGCTTCTGAATCTTCTTCGAGTGTGATGTTGTAGGAATTCAGTGAACCGACTTTCATTTCGACAGGCTTGTATCCGATGTAAGAAATCGAAAGTGTAGCACCTGGTGCTACACTGATATTGAAGAGTCCTTCAATATCAGTGTAGCACCAGGTGCTACACTGATATTGAAGAGTCCTTCAATATCAGTGATGGACCCGTTAGTCGTTCCTTTTTCCACAACGTTGGCCCCGATGATTGGGTCACCGTTGCTGTCAATGACTTTTCCGGTGATTTGCTTGACCTGTTGTTGCCGGGCGTATGTTTTCCGCATGATATTGATATTCCGGTCGTTGATAGTGTATGTTAGTCCTGTACCGGCCAATGCTTGTCTCAGGACCTCATCAATTTGGTTGCTGTCGGCTTTTACATTGACTTTAATGTCTGCGACATCTTTGTCTACATAGAAGAATAAGAATTCGCTCTGTTTTTCTATTTGTGAAAACAGGTCGGTGAGAAGCATCCGTTCTGCTTTTACGGATATCACTGCCGATTGCGAATAAGATGATTCGGCTTGCATAGTGGAGGGAATAATCGTTAATAGCGAAACCGCCGTGATTTTTGTGATTGCTGCTAATTTTTTCAGGCTTTCCAGATGAAGATGCCTGTAATACGAAACATTTTTCATGCTTGTGTATTGATTTAATGGATTAATAATTCAGTTGTGTTTTCATGTGTGACCCGTTTTTTACGGGCATTAGTGTTGTTTCATAGGCATTATCTTTTTAGTGTTACATACTGGATATGGTAAACTCCGTTATTATTCGTCCACTGCATAGGTAAACTGTATGAGATCACTTTTAGGATCTGTTCAAAACTTTGTTCCCTGTCGAATGTACCGGAGACGGTGACGGACGGATCTGTCAGTTTTTTATCATCGATCAGGATTTCTACCTGGTAGATGTCTTTTAGGTTTTCGACTAATTTGGTGAACGGGATGGACTTGTATTTCAACAGGCCGTCTTTCCAGGCAGTGGAAATGTCGGTATCCACTTGTTTGATACTGATTTCATTTGTCGACCGGCTAAAAGTCAGCTGTTGGTTCGGAGTCATCACGATATTCTGTTTCGCACCCTTGAAACGGATGGAACCTTCCACAAGTGTTGCCGTGATATCATCGGCTTTTGCATCCGCTTTTACATTGAAATGCGTGCCTAAAACAACGATAGAGGCGCCGTTCATCTCTACCTGGAAGGGCTTGCCTGAATCTTTTGCCACTTCGAAATAGGCTTCACCTTCCAATTTGACGTTGCGGCTGTTTTTTCCGTATGTATCGGAATAGCTGAGACGGCTGTTCTTGTTTAAGGTGATGACAGTTCCGTCTTCCATCGTAAAGTTAGACTTATGTTCGTCTGTCAGCAAGGTGTAATATTCTGCAACATGGTTGTTTGTATGATAGAGGAAGAACGCAGTCGAGAAGATAAACAGCAGGGTGACTGCCGCAATCAGAGGAGTAAATCTGTTCCATAACTGTCTCTCTCTGGCGCATTTGTCCTGGAGATCGATCTGCCGGAGCAGTTTGTCGGCCGAGAAAGCAGGGGCGACGGAATGTTTGAAAGCGACATCCGCATCCCAGTAATTCTTTAGCCGCCGGAATTCATCCCGGTTCTTTTCGTTTTCGTTCAGCCATTCGCTTAACGAAAGGATGTCATCCGAAGAACTTTCCCCGCTCAGGACACGTGCGATTATATGGTTTATTCTATTTTCCATTCTGTGTGTTTCTATATGTATAGTCGCAGGGAAGGAGAAATACCCTTAGTCGGACTGAAAAAAAGTTGCAGGAGTTCCAAAAAGTTTCATGCAGTGAAACTCCAAGTTCCAAGCAATGAAACTCCGAGTTTCACTGCATGAAACTGGAAGTTCCACCGTTGAAACATTCAGTCCCCTCTTGTCAGGAGTTTACAGTTGTGTGTCGTCGGCAAGTGTTTCCCGCAGTTTGCGGACGGCATTTGCTAAGTGTGCTTCCAGTGTTTTGACGGAGATGTCGAGGATGGCAGCCACTTCTTTATATTTGAGCTTGTCTTCGCGGACGAGTTTGAAAGCCATCTTACACTTGGCAGGTAGCGAGTCGATCGCGAGGTTCAGGCGTCTGATCCCTTCGCGGCTGATCAGGTCTTCTTCGGGAGTTGTCTCGGTCGAGGTGAAAAGGTCGATAGATATTTCGTCCAGCGATACCTGCTGCATGTGCTGTTTGCGGTAATAGCTGATCGCTTTGTGGCGGGCCACCGTATATATATATGAATCGAAATTGGAGATGCCGGGAAGTTGCTTGCGGTTGTCCCAGATAGCTAAGAAGGTATCGGAAACAATTTCTTCGGCTTCTGCCGGCGACGAGACGTACATACCCGTAAATCGCATTAGCGGCCCGAAATAGGTCATATAAAGCGATTTAAGAGCAGCTTGTGAATCCGACAGAGCCATTTCGCAAACCCAATGTATGATATCGTCCCGATTCTCTCCCAAGTGTGAGCAAGATTAACAATGTTCTTATAATAAAAGTCGCGAATATAGGGAAAAACCCTTAGTCCGGTAACATTATTTTTTCTTCGGCTGTTCTTATAAGCGGATAATAAGCCTTGTAATATGTTTGTAACATCTATGTCATTTTTGCGTAATATTTGTTTCAGACCTTTGCAACCAAATACATAACAAGCAATTATGGAGACATTCTATCTCTTTCTGATCATTTTCCTCTTTGTACTGGCGGTATTCGACCTGTCGGTCGGGGTCAGTAACGATGCGGTGAATTTTTTGAATTCGGCAATCGGGTCGAAGGCTGCATCTTTTAAAGTAATTATGGTGATTGCCGCAATCGGCATCTTTGTCGGTGCCTCGCTTTCCAACGGTATGATGGACATTGCCAGGCACGGGATTTACCAGCCGCAACATTTCTTCTTTTCGGAGATTATGTGCATTTTGCTGGCCGTCATGCTCACCGATGTGGTGTTGCTGGATATTTTTAACTCTCTGGGTATGCCCACTTCGACTACCGTTTCGTTGGTTTTCGAATTGCTGGGCGGTACGGTTGCGATTTCATTGATCAAGATTGCCAATTCCAACGGGATGCTTCAGTTGGGCGACCTGCTGAATACCGACAAGGCCTTTACGGTGATACTCGGTATCTTCCTTTCCGTAGCGATAGCTTTTTTCTTCGGGGCGGTGGTACAATATATTTCGCGTTTGATCTTTACCTTTAATTATAAGAAGCATGCGCGCTATTTTATCGGGTTGTTTGCCGGCCTGGCTGCCACGTCTATCCTTTATTTCATGTTGATCAAAGGCTTGAAAGGAAGTGCTTTTATGGAAGGCGGCCTGAAGGATTTGATCTATGGGAATACGGATAAGGTGGTGTGGGGAGCGTTTATCTTCTTCACGATCCTGATGCAGGTGCTATATTGGTTGAAAGTGAATGTTTTCAAGGTCGTGATTCTGATGGGTACGTTTGCGTTGGCACTGGCTTTTGCCGGTAATGACCTGGTGAACTTCATCGGTGTCCCGCTGGCCGGATATTCGTCTTATATGGATTTGATGGCGCAGGGCGGAACGACAACTACCGATACGTTCCTGATGGAATCGTTGCTCGAACCGGCCAAGACACCCTGGTATTTCTTAGTGGGATCGGGGCTTGTGATGGTGATCGCGCTTGCCACTTCAAAGAAGGCGCACAATGTGGTAAAGACTTCCCTCGACCTTTCCCGGCAGTCGGAAGGGAACGAGAACTTCGGGACTTCGCCTGTGGCAAGGACGCTGGTACGCACTTCCAATAATATTTCGACTACGATCTTGAGTGTCGTGCCCCCGCGGGTGAAAGACTGGATCGACAGCCGTTTTAACAATAATGAGATTATTCTTGAGAATAAAGCGAGCTTCGACCTGGTACGTGCTTCTGTCAATGTGGTGCTTTCCGGTTTGCTTATTGCCGTGGGTACTTCTTTGAAGTTGCCTTTGTCCACTACTTATGTGGCTTTCATGGTGGCGATGGGTAGTTCGCTTGCCGACCGTGCCTGGGGACGCGAGAGTGCCGTCTACCGTATAACGGGTGTGCTTTCCGTGATCGGCGGTTGGTTCATTACGGCCGGCGCTGCTTTTACGATCTGTTTCGTTGTGGCGCTGTTGATCCATGTCGGAGGGGTTGCGGCTATGGCGGCGATGGTCGGGCTTGCCGTTTATATGCTGATCCGCAGCCATCTTACTTACCGCAAAAAGATAAAGAAGGAAGCTATGCAGGAAGAGGTCGACTCCACGATTTCCAAGCTGCGTGAGACAACCGATAAGCGCGAAGCTCTTTCCCTGTTCCGTGAACATAGCCGCGACGAACTGTGCAACGTCCTGAACTTTGCTTCCGATGCTTTCAACCGCTCCGTTCATGGCTTTATGGACGAGAACCTGCGCGAACTCCGCAAGGTGATGAGTGCGATCGAGGAGGAGAAGAGTTACCTGAAACAGGTCAAACGCGTCGGCACGTTAGGAGTAACACAGCTGGAACATGATATTGCGATCGATAAGGGGCTGTACTATTATCAGGGAAATGACTTTGCCAGCGAGATCGTGTTCAGCATCCGCCGTCTGACGGAACCGGGCAAGGAGCATGTCGATAACCATTTCAGCCCGTTGAGCGAGGTGCAGAAGGAGGACTTCGGAAAGATGACCGGCAACATCGTCTCTTTCTTGAACCGCTGCTCGGCTATGATCAAAAGCAACGACTATCATCGGATGGATGATCTGATAAATGAGTCGACGGATTTGTTTGCCAAACTGACACTTCTGAAGAAAGAAGAACTGAAACGTATACAGGGACAGAGCGGCAGCACGAAGGTGAGCATGGTCTATCTGAATATGGTGCAGGAAGCGCAGAATGTGGTTTCTTTTACGGCGAATTTGCTGAAGGTGAGCCGGAAGTTCCAAAAAGAATAGTCTGTTGTTACTTTTGGCTTGATCCAAAAGTAACCAAAAGATCAAGGCCGAACCTGCTTCGCTACTCCGTTCCCTTCGTTCGCTGTCGCGTCTGAAACTCGCTTCGCTCAGACAGCAGACGCTCCGGGCGCTCACTGCGGTCGCTGCGCTTAACGCTCACCAGCTTAGGCCGGAAGTAGAGCCTGGCGGCTCTTTGGGGATTGCCGATACTGGCAGTTCTTCTGCGATATCTTCCCTGACGATATGAAAGTGCTTTTGCAGGCGATACGATCAATAAGCTACTAAAAGTTTTAACAGCCTTGTAAATAGTCCCCACATATGGGGACTATTTTGGCGTTAAGAAATAGCAAATCGATAGTTGTGATGTAAGAAGATTTTTGTTCCTTTGGGGGCGAAAATCAATAAGGTGTTTAGTGAAATCTTTTATTTGCATCCTGCTGGTATTATTCCAGTTTACAATAGAGAAAGGCGTAGCTTCCGTACTCGTATCTGATGCGGGGGCACAGGACAGTATATCCCGCATGTCCGTCGTCGAGTATAAATTCAAACCGAAAAGCCTGATCCTTCCCGCTTCCCTGATAACAGTCGGGGCGATTGGCACTGCCATTGACGGGATGAACGATTTCCACCTCTTTTCGCGCAAGGATTCCGTCAAGAAGATACGGGTCGACGATTATATGGAATGGGGCATGTTAGGTTGGGTTTTTGTCTGCGACCTGATGGGGAAGGAGAAACATAACTGGGTGGACCAGCTTTGCCTGGTCGCCATTGCCGAAGGCTTTAATGCCGCCATGACGCGGACGGTCAAGTATACCGTAGGCGAAATACGTCCCGACGGTGGTCCCCACTCGTTCCCTTCCGGGCATACCGCCAATGCTTTCTTAGGGGCGCACGTCGCCTGGAAGGAATTTAAGGACAGCAGTCCGGTGTTGGCCTATTCCGGCTACGCGTTGGCAACCTTCGTTGCCTGTTCGCGCTTGTACAATAACCGGCATTGGGTGGCCGATGTGGTGGCGGGAGCCGGTTTCGGCATCCTCTCCGTCGAGCTCGCCTACCTGACCTATTTCCCGATCCGCAATGCGATCGCCCGCAAAATCAATATGAAGGGAAGCGACCGCTTGGTCGTCGCCCCGACGCTCAGTCCCGATGGCGGCGGACTCTATCTTTCGTGGCGGTTTTAGATAGCCATCAGCTCCTCGATCATCGTCCGGTCATTGCTGAGGCGGGGGATTTTGTGCTGTCCGCCTAATTTCCCTTTTCGGCGGAGCCATTCGTAGAAGGTCCCTTCGCGGGCAACCCGGATTTCCAGCGGTTGGAGAGAAATTTCCTTATAGCGTTTGGCCTCGTAGTCGGAGTTAAGTTGCTGCAGAGTCTTGTCCAGCAAGGAGGCGAAATCATCTAATGAGGGCGGCATTTTTTCAAATTCGATCATCCATTGATGGCGGCCTTTCGCCTTATCCAGCATAAAGAGGGGAGCGGCGGTGTATTCCTTCACCTTGGCGCCTGTCTGGCGGCAGACGCTACTGATCGCCTTGTCGGCATTGTCGACCATCAGCTCTTCGCCGAAGGCATTGATAAAGTTCTTCGTGCGCCCCGAGATCACGAACTTGTGTGGATAAAGGGAGGTGAAACGGACCGTGTCGCCTATCTGGTAGCGCCACAACCCGCCGGAGGTCGTGATCACCATCGCATAGTTTTTCCCCACCTCCACCGCTTCTAACGGAAGGACGGTCGGGTGCTCGCTGCCCACTTCGTTAATCGGGATAAATTCGTAGAAGACGCCGTAGTCGATCATCATCAACAGGCTGTGTTCCGCCGGATCGTCCTGTAGGCCGAAAAAGCCTTCCGAAGCGTTGTAAGTCTCCATGTAATGCATCCGGTCCGAAGGAATCAGCGCCTTGTATTGGTCCCGGTACGGCTCGAAACTGATCCCGCCGTGGAAGAAGACCTCCAAGTTGGGCCAGACATCCGTCAGGCATTCGCTTCCTGCCTTTTGCAAGACGGCCTTGATCAGCACCAGCATCCACGAGGGAACGCCTGAGAGGCTGTTCACATCGGCCCGCCAGGTGCTTTCGACGATCGCCTTGATCTTGCTTTCCCATTCATCCATCAAGATGATCTTCTTGCTGGGGACGCGGATCAGGTTGACCAGCGGGTTCAGGTTCTGCAACAGGACGGCCGAGAGGTCCCCGCAGTGCGCGTTGTGATTCAAAGGGGAAGGGCTGTGGCTTCCGCCAAGTATCAACCCTTTGCTGGCGAAGAAATGGCTTTCGGGATTATTCCGGAGATAGACGGAAACGGTGTCGAAACCGCCTTTGTAATGACACCCTTTCAGGATTTCGGGCGTGACGGGAAGGAATTTGCTTTTGTCGTTTGTGGTGCCGCTGCTTTTTGCGTACCACCGCACGACCGAAGGCCAGAGGATATTCCTTTCTCCGTTTATCATACGGGTGACGTATGGCTTCAGATCGTCGTAAGTCTGCAAGGGAATCCGCTCACAAAAGTCTGCATATCCCTGAATACTCTTGTAGTCGTATTTCAGGCCCCACTCGGTGCTCCGGGCGGCAGATAAAAGGGACTTCAACTGCTTGTGCTGAATGGCGTCTGCATCCTGCGCAAACCTTGCGATCTCTTTTTGCCGGGGGCGGAAGAGTAGTGATATTGTATTTGTCAGAATATCCATGCTCCTATTGTTTGAATTGCTTGCAAATGTAGTAAACAATTGACAATGGACAATAGATTATAGATAATCAGAATCACTACACTAAAATTTCCTATTGACGAAAGAAGTATAAATCATCATTTATACTTCTTTCGCACGACTTCTTTTTCGTTTGCGGGCTAAATAGATCAATTCTCAAGTCCTTTTTTGCAGTATTCCATGCATTTCCTGACTTCCTTGACGGCATCGGAGCCTTGTGGAATCTCATATTCCAATTCGATGTCGCAGTAGATCGGCCATTTGTTCTTCCGAATCAGTTGCAGGACCTCTTAAACCGGGGTGTCGCCTTCGCCGAAGGAACGGTTCTTGTCGGGATCGGAAGCGGTTTTAGCCGTTTTATCTTTAATATGTATGCTGACGATGCGGTTGTGCAGGCGTTCGATGATACCATTCGGATGCAAGCCGCTTGCACCGAAATAGTGTCCGGCGTCAAGGTTCAGCATCAGTTTCGGGCCGTATGCGAGGATATCGTCGAAACTGAATTTCGGATCGCGGGGCTGTCCGTGGTTGTGGAAGATCACATACAGGTTATGTTTCTCTGCAAACGGAGCCATGCGCTTGGCTGCCTTTTCGGAGATTTCCATCGTGATACCTTTGGCGCCGATGGCTTTGCAGGCCTTGAACGCGTAGTCGATTTCTTCGTCCGACCAGTCCGGGCTGCCCAATTTCAGGATATGGATGCCGACGCCTTTCTTGGCGAACATCTTGCGCACTTCCTTGTATTTGCTCATCGGCACGGAGAGACGCCATTTCTTCAAAGCCTCTTTGTCTTTGGTCTGGGGAATCCCCAGGTAGTTTTCAACCGTGTAGCCCATCAGTTCGGCAGAGCTGACGCCCGATTGGACATAGTAATCGAGGGTCGCTTCCAACGATTGGTCCGGCATGCTCCGGAAACTGTAGGAGATGGCCCCGATCTGTACGCCTCCAAACTTGGAATCCGGCTTCTGGGCGGTGATAGCCGAACAACAGGCGATTGCCATTAACACGATAAGAGTCAAAACTCCGGGAAAATGATACTTTTTCATGATATTATAGAATTAGATGAATAAAACACATACGAGTAATAAGTTTCCGGTAAAGATACGATAATTTTCTTATCTTTGTGCAACAAGTACTTAATCCCAAAAGACAATGAAAATAGGTATCCTTTCCTCCGGCGGCGATTGTCCTGGAATAAACGCCACGATACGCGGTGTCGGTAAAACGGCCATTATGCACTATGGCATGGAAGTCATCGGCATACACAGCGGCTTTGTCGGTCTGCTGAATAAAGACGTCCAGACTTTTGACGAACGCAGCCTCTCCGGCATCCTGAACCTTGGCGGTACGATCCTGGGGACTTCACGTGAGAAACCTTTCCGTAAACTCTTAGCCTCCGGTGAAAGCGAGAAACCGCAGCTCATCAGGCAGAATTATGAAGAACTCGGCCTGAACTGCCTCGTCTGCATCGGCGGCAACGGGACGCAGAAAACTGCTGGCATGCTCTCGGCGATGGGTTTGAATGTGATCGGCGTACCGAAGACAATCGATAACGATATTTGGGGAACGGACATAACGTTCGGTTTCGATACGGCCGTCAACATTGCCACCGAAGCGATCGACCGCCTGCATTCGACCGCCAGCTCGCACAAACGGGTGATGGTGGTAGAGGTGATGGGACACCACGCCGGCTGGATCGCGCTCTATGCCGGGATGGCCGGAGGCGCCGATGTGATCCTGCTGCCCGAACTGGGCTTTAACATGGATCGGATCAATGAAGTGATCCTGGACCGAGCCCGCCGGGGCAAACCTTATTCCATCGTCGTGGTAGCCGAAGGGATCGGAACGCCGGACAAGGAGCGTCCTTCTGTTTATGTGACAAGTGCCATCGAGAGGGCGACTGGGATCGAAACCCGCGATACCGTCTTGGGATATATCCAGCGTGGAGGCAATCCTTCCCCCTTCGACCGCAACCTGGCTACCCGCTTGGGCGGACATGCAACGGAGCTGATCGCAAACGGACAATTCGGGCGTATGGTCTGCATGAAAGGTAATGACGTCGAGTCGGTACTCCTCTCGGAAGTGGCCGGTAAGCTAAAACTGGTAACTCCCGAACATGATCTGATTGTCCAGGGAAAACGGATGGGAATATCGTTTGGAAATTGAAAATGGGAAATTGAAAATTAGGTTTCGGCGGGGATGGCTTTCATGCTTGTTTCCGCTTTTCTTTTTTCCGTGCCTGCGATTTCCGGCTCTGCCGTTTCCTGGCTATTGCTTTCTACGGCTTCTTCGGGGAGATCCTCGAACTCGTTATCGGCTGTGTTTTCGCCGGTTTTCTTCTTCTTGAGTTCTGAGATGAATTGCTGGAATGTTTTGTCGGTCCGCAGTTTTTTGATCGCCATCTTGGCGGCGCTTTGCTGGGATTCCTTCTTTGAATAGCCGATGCCTACGCCGATCTGCGTGTCGGAAAGTGTCACACCTGTCTGGAATACCGGGTTTCCGTCGTTATCGGTAAACGATTCGATCAGGTCGAACGATATTTCGAGCTTGTTCTTCTGGCTCCATTCGATCAGGCTCGACTTGAAGTTGACCTCTTTGCGGGCGATCGTTTCCAGGTTGACATATTTCTTGATGAGCACATTCTGGATGAAGTTATAGCAAACCTCGTAGCCCTGGTCCAAGTAGATCGCACCGATCAATGCTTCGAGGGCGTTTCCATACATATGGTTGTTGTGGGAACTTAATTTGGCGGAGTATATGACCATCTTGTCGAGTCCCAGTTCGACGGCAACGCGGTTCATCGTCTCGCGCTGTACGATTTTGGAGCGGGTGTTGGTCAGAAAACCTTCCCGCTTGTTTTGGAAGTGTTTGTAAACGATATCGGCTACGACAGCATCCAATATGGCATCGCCCAAGAACTCCAACCGTTCGTTGTTCAGCCATCTGCCGTCACCGCTTTCTACGGAAGAGGATTTGTGGAGGAAGGCTTGTTCATAAACGTGGATGTTATCGGGATAAAAACCGAGTATCTTATATAAAGAAGAATAAGGCTCCTTACCCATGTTCTTGAGGAGCCTTATTCTTTTGTATAGTTTTGTAAACACGTTACTTCACAAATTTTTTAACAATAGCACAAGCATTGTGGCCGCCGAACCCGAAGGTGTTGGAGAGCGCTGCCCGTACTTCTCTTTTTTGAGCTTTATTGAATGTGAAATTCAGTTTATAATCTATTTCAGGATCATCGTCGCCATCCGCATGATTGATTGTCGGAGGGATGATACCGTCGTTTATAGCCTTGATGCAGAGGATTGCTTCGATTGCTCCGGCTGCACCCAACAGGTGTCCGATCATTGATTTCGTCGAACTGATATTCAGGTTGTAAGCGTGATCTCCGAAAACTTCCTTGATCGCTTTTACTTCCGAGATATCTCCTACCGGGGTAGAGGTTCCGTGAACATTGATGTAATCGATGTCTTCCGGAGTCATTTCGGCATCTTCCAGTGCGTTACGCATAACCAACTTGGCTCCTAATCCGTCCGGATGGGAAGCGGTCAGGTGGTAAGCATCGGCAGACATACCGGTTCCGGCAATCTCGCAATATATTTTAGCTCCACGAGCCAAAGCGTGTTCCATTTCTTCCAGGACCAGACAGGCTCCGCCTTCTCCCATCACGAATCCGTCACGGCTTGCGCTGAACGGGCGGGAAGCGGTTTCGGGCGAATCGTTGCGGGTCGAAAGTGCGTTCATCGAGTTGAACCCGCCAACACCTGATTCCGAAATAGCTGCTTCGGCACCACCGGTTATGATCACGTTTGCTTTTCCCAGACGAATATAGTTGAACGCGTCACTGATCGCGTTGGTAGAAGATGCACAAGCTGATACTGTCGCAAAGTTGGGACCGTGGAATCCGTAAAGCATGGAGATATGTCCGGCTGCGATATCGGAAATCATCTTCGGGATGAAGAACGGATTGAACTTCGGGCCGATCGTGTCTTTGATCTTTGCATATCCCAATACTTCTTCGTCGAAAGTCTTGATGCCACCGATACCAGAGGCAAAGATAACGCCGATACGGTTCTTGTCTTCCTTGTCCAAGTCCATAGCTGCGTCGTCAATCGCTTGTTTTGCGGCATTTATTGCGAATAAACTATAACGGTCACACTTGCGGGCTTCCTTGCGATCCATTACTGTCAACGGGTCGAAGCCTTTTACTTCGCATGCAAATTGTGTCTTGAATTTGGATGCATCAAACTGAGTAATAGGCCCGGCTCCACTCTTCCCATTGATAATACCTTCCCATGTTTCCGGAAGAGTATTACCAAGAGGAGTAATAGCTCCAAGACCTGTTACCACAACTCTTTTTAATTCCATACCTTTAATTAAAAGGATTGATTACTTCGCGTTAGCTTCGATGTAAGCAATGGCGTCGCCTACAGTTGTAATCTTTTCTGCTTGATCATCAGGAATAGAAATACCGAATTCTTTTTCGAATTCCATAATCAGTTCTACAGTGTCAAGAGAGTCTGCCCCTAAATCGTTAGTAAAGCTTGCTTCGTTTGTAACTTCTGTTTCTTCAACACTTAACTTGTCAACGATGATAGCTTTTACTCTTTCAGCAACTTCAGACATAACTTTTTCAATTTAGATTAATAAATACGAATATACTTTTTAAATTTGCAGTGCAAAGAAAAGAATTTTTTATGTTACAAAACAAATTTAATGAGCTAAAAATGCGGAAAACTGCACATTTTTTCTTTTCTTGTGCACAAAAACAGGGGAAAACATGAAAAACGTAGCAATTTTTGCCTCCGGATCGGGTACGAACGCGGAGAATATCGCCCGATATTTCTCTAAAAGTGAAAATATTAAAGTGGCGGTTGTTTTGTCTAACAACCGGAATGTAGGCGTGCATGCCCGCGTAAACAAGTTGGGAGTTCCTTCTTTTGTCTTTTCGAGGGAAGATTTTGCAGACGGGGGGCCTATCCTGGCGAAACTTGCCGAGTACGATACGGACCTGATCGTCCTTGCCGGCTTCATGAATAAAATCTCCGATACACTGCTAAATGCCTATCCGGGTAAAATCATCAATATCCATCCCGCCCTTCTGCCCAAATACGGCGGCAAAGGCATGTACGGGATGCATGTGCATGAGGCGGTCGTTGCCGCCGGTGAAAAGGAGACCGGCATTACCATCCATTATATAGACGAGCATTACGACGAGGGGACGACGATCTTCCAGACAAAATGCCCCGTCCTTCCGACCGATACACCCGAAGAGGTCGCCATGAAAGTGCACGCACTCGAATACGCCCATTATCCTAAAGTCATAGAGGATTTGCTTACTGCCCGTATCTGATCGTATCAGAAATTCGCGCTCAGCTGCATGACGTAGGTGCGGGGTGCCGAGACCAGCATCGGGCGGGTACTGTATTCCTTGTTGAACAAGTTGTTCACCATGAACTGGAAAGACAGCTCCTTCGTGATCTTCACGCCTGCACGCAGGTCGACCACGCAATAGGGCGTGTTGTTCTTCGCCCAATAGGAATGGAGCGTTTGCCCGTTCACGTTGCCGAAGAGGATGTCGCGCACATAATCCATGATTTCCGGCTGCTCTTTCGCCCGCTCGTCCACCATCAGGTAATCGACGGCCAGCGTCTTGCTTTTCCAGACGATATTGGTTCCCAGCGTCAGCCGTTTCCACTGGAAGTCGAGGACGGCTTTCACGGTGTGCTTCTGGCGGTACTTCAGGTATTTGGATGTGTTGGACTTCTCTTTCATGCGCATCGGGTCGTCGTAGGCCGCTTCTTCCTCGTTCTTTTTCTTGTAGCCGGCATCTTCCGGCTCGATGAATACATACCCTAAGTTGTAGCTTAGTGTGGCGTTCGGGTTGAACGTGTAAACGCCGTTCGTACTGATTTCCGCCCCGTAGATACGCGCTTTCGACACGTTATAGAACTGGGCGCCGAATCCCGGCATCTGGCCTTGGGTGATCATGCTCAGAAGGTCACGCGTACCGTTTATGTACTGGAATGTCGTATTGTTGAAGATACCGAAGCGGAATTCGATCATGTCGGTGTACTGGGTGTAGAATCCCGCCGCATCGAAGAATCCCATCAGATTGCCGAACTTATATCCCTGTTTGAAACCCAGTTCGGCGTTCACGCCTTTCTCTGCCTGCACTTCGCTGTTCGGGTAGACGCCGACACCGCCGATGTCCTTGCGGGCATATTTCTCGGTCAGCGAAGGATAGCGGTAGCCCTGCCCGAAGCTGGCACGGATAAAGCTGTAGTCGGCAAGCTGGTAGTTCAGTCCGGCACGGAAGATCGGTTTGACCGGAATCCGGGTCCCGAACAGTTTGGTGTCCGCCTCCCGCAAGTAGTTGTCCACCCGGTAGTACTCGGCACGCATACCGGCCGAGACGCTCAGGCGGTCGAAGAAACGCTGGTCGTACTGGACGAACAGGGCGGCATTGTCGCTGTCGTGCGTTCCGGTCGTTTCCGAAACGCTTTTCATGTGTTCGTAGGTAGCCCCGGCGGTGATCTGGCTTCCGCTGTCCCATTTCTTATTGAACTGGTAGTCTACATAGTAGGTGTAGTTTTTGTCCGTTCCTTTGGGTACATTTTCCTTGTTGTTGTTCATCACCCAGGAGATCAGGTCGCAGTAATCGGCAGTCGTGGCGGTCGGGAATACCCCGTTCAGAATGTTGACGGCCCCGTCTACGATCCCGTTCAGGTCGCCTTGCAGTATCGGCTGGATCAGCGGGAAAAACGGGCTGTAGTCTCCGTTCTTGATGTTGTCGATATAAGCGTTGACCGTGGCGGCATCGCTTCCCATATTACCTAAGATGTCGTCGAGCGACTTGCGGCTGGAACTTCCGTCGATGATGTTGTCACCCCGGTAATAGAAACGGGTTTTGATCTTATGCGAGGTGTTGTTGTTCGGATTGGTAAAGTTGAAGAACGGGTCGATATAGAAGGTGTTCCCCTTGCGCCCCATATTGGCGATGGATGACGGCTGGTAGACTTCCACCGGCGAACGCCAGATGAAGAAATCGGCATATTTGTCGGCCAGGTAGTTGAAGTTGAACCCGTAGTTCAGGAGCTTTCCCTCTTTCATCGGGTGGTGGTACGTCATATTGCCTCCGAACCGCAGGCGCCGGTTGTATCCTTGCTGGCGGTACCCGTCATCGGAAAACAGGTTGAGCCCTCCCGACACGTCGAAGTTCCCGATCCGCCGTGCGTGCGAGATATCCGCCCCTTCGTATTCGTCATGGGCCGGATGGTCGTAGATCCCGACGTATGCGCGGGCGCTTGTGGTCGGCGTGAGCCCCGGCCGTTTCGTGCGGATGTTGATCACCCCGTTCAGGGCCGACGAACCGTAAAGCACGGACGAAGCGCCTTTCATCACCTCTACCTGCTCGATGTTTTCGAGCGGGACGATGTTCCAGTTGATCACCCCGTTGCCCGAACTCAAAGCGCTCATGCCGTCCACCAGCACGAGGCTGCGCGAACCGACGCCGTACGTCCATCCGTTTCCGCCGCGGATGGAGGGTTGTTTGTCGTTGATATCCACGCCCGGCATCGTGTTCAGTGTCGAACTCAGGTCGGTAGGGGCCTGTTTGGCGATATCGCCCGCTTTCAACAGGTCCATCGAAACGGTGACGTCGCTTAGTTTCTGCTCGAAGCGTCCGGCACTGACCACCACGTCGCCCAGCAGGTTGGCTTTGATGTGCATATAGACATCTTTTGTTTTGATGTCCCCTTTACGGAGTATCAGCGGGAGTTGTTCGTTCTCGTACCCGATGTAACTGAACAGGAGGTCGATCCCGCCGTCCGGCAGGGAGATTTCGTAGGCTCCGTCGGCATCCGATATGGTTCCGTTCGTGTCTCCGTTTATTTTCTTGTAGGTGATGTTGACACCCGGCAGCGGTTCATGGGTTTCTGCGTCATAGACGTGTCCTTTCACCGTTTGTCCGAAAGTAGCTCCCGTGAAGAGCAGCAGGGTAAAAATCAGGATATATAGCTTTCTCATGCGAATTGCTTTTAGTTGACAGGTTTGTCCTTATATAAATAGATGCCGATCTCGATAGGAATAGTGTTCAGCTCCTGGCTCAGCTGGTCTAAGATCGTGCCGAGCGTTTTTCCTTTCAGAAGTATGCCCGCGATACCTGCGAACTGGGGCGGGATCAGGTCGCCGAGCAGATCCATGACAGGTGTGTTCAGCGTCTCTTCCGGGATAAAGACTTTCACGATATCCAGCAGGGCGAAGAGTTCTTGTATTTCCGATTTGTCGAAGATCAGGATAAGATCGCCTTTTGCCGGTTCCTCGCTCTCGCGGATCGTCATTTTGATACCGGTTGTAGACCAGGTATTGATCTTCCTGTAGGCTGCAAGGAGCGCATCTTCCATTGAGCTATCCCCGGAGCCGGCTTTTGTCTGTTTGTTTATCATCACCTGGCGGATGATCATGTCGATCTGCGGGATTACATATAAAGATGTATTGTCTTCCACGTAATAAGCCGCCAGGTTGGGAGGCGAAGCGATCCAGTCGTTCGCGGAATGTTTGACATAGCTGCCTATCAGATTTCCTATCCGGACCGAATCGGGCAGGGGAGCATAGCGGGCGATAATGTTGCCGTCCGCCTGGAAGCTCAGGTCGTCCAGCACCGAACTGATCAGGTTGCTGACCAGCTTGCCGCCTACTAAGTTATACAGCATTCCGATCATCGTCTGCATACTGCCGTTGTCTACATCATAATAAGAGGCATTTCCGTGGGCGACAAACCAGGTCCTGTTCGTCGCCAGCCGGTTCTCCGGAATCGTGATGTCCGACAGTTCCAGTACCAGTCTTCCGGCCTGTATGCTACCCTGGTAACGGAACACCGTGCCGGTCGAAGCAGTCGCGTTGCCGCTGAAGGAATAGCTGCCGGTTCCCGCTGTCAGAGGAATCGCGGTTATTGCCGTTTCTTTATCGTGCGGTAGTACATATTTAAGAATAATATCGGCGGTTTTCCCGTCATCCGTCTTGAATTCCACATCTTTTCCGATACATGTATTTCCGTTGTAGCTCAAAATAAGGGAATCTCCGTTGGCTGGCGCACTTAGCTTGTTGGAGTAGGTCCCGTTCAATTCCGACGGGGCAAGAGCGTCATGATCATCATCGTCATTACAGGATATCAAGAGGATAGCCAGCATCATGGCGTAAAGGAAACTGCATACTGATTTTCTGTTCATATATTTTGCTTTTAGTCATATTATATGATGATACAAAGAACAGGCTTAAGTTTGAATCAAACAATCTCCATGTTTGGGAATAAATATTCTATTTTTAAGATTGTTAGGTTGGATAAGCATATTTTGCTACTTTTGAAACAACAAAACGATGTTTTATGAAGATAGACGTTGACTTGCCTAAATTCGATATCCCGAAGGATTTTATTGTAGGCGATGGTATTACGGGCGATATCCTGAATATGTACGGGCTTTTCCCCTGTAAGATAAAAGCGGGCGTGTTTGCCTTTTGCACGCGGGGGACGATCCGTGTGACGATAAACCTGGATGAACATACGGCACAGGCAAACGATTTTATAACCTTGCTTCCCAATACTTTTATCCAGATTCATGAGGTATCGGACGATGCGGAGGTCTGCTTCGTCGCCTTTTCTTCCCGTTTCCTCGAAAGTATCAACTTTATCCGCACGATCTCCAATCTGATCGTTACGATCATCGAGAATCCGGTAGTGCCTTTGCCCGATAATGCGGCGGCTATCTATAAAGACTTTTTCTCCCTGCTGGTGCGGGCCGACAACGATCCGGACTCTATCCTCTTTACCGACAGCCTGAAACCGATTCTCGACCTGCTGATCCAGGGAGTGATCAATATGTACAGGAAGTTCAATACCTGGAAAGAACCGGTCCTGAGTCGTGACAAGGAAATTGCCCGCGAGTTCGTGCAGCTTGTCTGGCAATATTATACGAAAGAGCGTAGCGCCTCTTTCTATGCCGGAAAGTTGCGGATCACCTTGCCCCATTTTTGCTACGTGATCAAAAAGACGACCGGGATGACGGCGCTCGATATCATTGCCAATGTGGTGATAATGGACGCCAAGGCGCAACTGAAATCCACGAATCTTCCGATAAAGGAAATCTCTATCGGGCTGGGCTACAGTAATGTGGCTTTCTTCGACAAGTATTTTCGCCGCTATGTGGGAATGTCGCCGCTGGAATACCGCAACAGCTAAGACGCGACATTTAAAAATATTAAAATTTGAATGATGAATCGTAAAGATGGATATTGATTGACAGAGAGATAAACCCGTTCTTTGTCTCATTATGTTGATGAGTATGTTATTGGGCTTCCTTGCCTTTTGGATCCGTTGGCTATTCAAACGGAAGGCAAGGACCAAAAAAGAGCAACGCAATGAAAATACTACTGGTTACAAGGGGATCGCAAGGTGATGTGCTTCCTTATCTGGGTGTTGCCCGCGAGTTGGTGGACCGTGGGCATGAGGTGACGGTTAACTTGCCCCGTATTTTTGAGGAAACTGCCAAAAGCTATCGGCTGAATTATGTCTTGCAGAAGTTTGACGATATAAGCGGACTGATGGCGGATGTGGCGAAGGAGTCGAAAAGCGTTGGCAAGGTCCTGCAATGGACCCGCGACACGATCGGGGCACAGTTCGACCAATTGATCCCTTTGTTGCAGGAGCATGACATCCTGGTGGCCACCAATACCGAGTTTGCCGCTACCAGCGTTGCCGGGTATTGCCATAAGCCGGTTATCCGGACCGCTTACGCTCCTTTTTTGCCCGGAAACAAGATACCGCCTGCCGTACTGCCTTTCCCAAAACCGAACCCGATCATCCAGCCCCGCTTCTTGTGGTTCCTGATGAACCGGATGTCTAATTTTACAGCCAAAAAGACGGTCAACCGGAACCGGCTGCAATATGGACTTCCCCCGATAAAAAATTTCGGGAACGACGCGTCACAGTCGGCATACAATTATATGATGTATAGCCAGTACCTGGGGCAGACGGACCCCGAATGGGACCGTAAATTCCGCTGGAAGATCGGCGGCTATTGTTTTAACGATACGTTCGAATATGATGAGCATGCGTATCAGGAACTCATCTCTTTTATAAAAAGTGCCGGTACGCCTGTCCTGTTCTTCACGTTGGGCAGTTGCAGTACGGAGGATCGGAACCGGTTCTGCGAAATGCTGCTGAAAGTTTGTAAACGGCGTGACTACCGGCTCGTGGTCGGTTCGGGCTGGGCAAAAACGGGAGCTTCCATGCAGGCGGACGAACATCTGTATCTGATGCAACACCCGATTCCCCATTTCCTTATTTTCCCCCATTGCGACGCTGTCATCCATCACGGCGGGAGCGGAACAACCCATAGTGCGGCGCGTGCGGGTAAGCCTCAATTGATAACGCCGCTTATCATCGACCAGCCCTATTGGGCCTATCGTGTCAGTCAGTCGGGCCTGGGGCCGGAAAGGGTGAAGATATCCAAGGTGACGGAACAGGAACTCGACCGGAAGATCGGCGACCTGGTGTCCAACCCCCTCTATAAGGAAAATGCCGCCGCGTTGGGCGAACAAATCCGTAAGGAAGGAGGCATTGCCAATTTATGCGATTATATAGAGAGCTTTGGCCGGGAATAAAGAGCGAACATCTACCTCAGTTTATTCCGGTTGAAATGAGGACCTGCTTTCAATAAAAAGAACAGCGTCGAAAGAATAGTCAGGCACGCCCCGAACAGGTAAGCATGGTTGAACCCGCCGAAAGCCTGCGCAATACTACCGCCTATCATCAGCCCGATACCGATCCCCACATCCCAACTGGTCAGATAGGTGGAGGTCGCCGTTCCCCGCTGGCTGTTGGGAGCCAGGTTCACGAACAGGGTGTTGAAAGCCGGGAACATGGTTCCGAACGCAATCCCTTGCGAGAGGGCGATCCCGATATATAAATAGGACGTAAAGACCGGGTTCCACCGCATCAGCCTTTCCAGTGCTGCCAGTCCGAAGAAGCTGGCGGCGGCAAGGTACATTCCCAACGAGATAACGAGCGTAATCCTTCCTTTGTCGACCTGCCGCCCGGAGAACATGCGCGAGACAGCAAGTCCGAGCGCCATAAAGGTGAAATAGAGTCCCGAATTGACGGAAATCCCGATCTCATCGGCATACATGGCCACGTATGTGGTCGTCATGCCGTAGGGGATGGAGAGCAGCAGCAAAGAGATGCCCGCCCAGGTCCCTTTCACCAAAAAGAAACGGTCCAGCGAGATCGGCTCCTTCTTTACCGGTTGCTTCTGAGGCGTTTTCACCAGATAGGCCATGAGGAAGCCGAGGAAGCAGGAGAGGAGCGAGCAGGCGAAAATCGTTTCGTAGGAGAAGTTAGTGTGCATGAACAATCCGGTCATCGGCCCGAAACTCATGGCCGTATTGTTTGCCAGCCCATAATAACCGATCCCCTCACCACGGCGGGAGGAGGGCAGGATGTCGATCACGATCGTATTGCCCGACACCGTCACCATGCCGAAGGCGAAGCCGTGCAGGATACGGAGCACGATAAAGATGCTCAGCAGGCTGGCGATCATATATCCGGCAAAGATGACCATGAAAACGGAATAGGCTAAGAGATACAACGGCCGTCTGGCGAATGTGTCCAGCAGATATCCGGAGAACGGACGGATGCAGAGGGCGGCTATGGTATAGCACGACAGGATAAAACCGATCATCGATTTATCCGCATCGAACCGGTCCTGCAGGTAAAACGGCAGGACCGGCAATATCAGATAGAATGCAAAGAACAGCAAAAAGTTGGCTGCCAAGATATAGCAGAAGCTGGGTGAAACGAGTTTGTCTTTTGCCATTGTTCCGTTTTGTTTGTGTTATTGTTGAATCCCGAATCCTAATTTTTGGAGCAGTCCGGCTTCTTCCGGAGTTGCATGGACGATCGTGTATGCCTGGTATTCCCGCGGATGATGGTAGTTTGCCCGGAACCATTCGAACTTGTCGGGGTTCTCCCGCAGCGCCCGGTCCACGGCAAGCGGATTAAAGCTGGTCAGGATCGCCTGTTCGATCCGTTTCCCATCGAACCGGTCCAGGTCGATAATCGGGTTTACGGGTGCCGGCGGAACCACTTCATCGATCTTGTCGATCTTCACCTGGAAGAATCTTTCGATGTTTTTCAGGCATATACGCGTCCCGTTGGCTTTTCCGTCTGCCGAAAATCCGGCGATATGCGGAGTCGCTATCGCGGCCAGTCCCAGTAATTCGCGGTTTATGTCCGGTTCGTTTTCCCAGCAGTCTAAGATCAGTTCGCCGATCTTGCCTTCTCTCCGGGCACGCAATAGAGCGTCCGTGTCATGGACAGCTCCCCGGGATGCGTTGATGAACCAGGGGGTCCGTTGGAGTTTGCAGAAGAAGTCCTCTCCAGCCAGGTGGCGGGTGGCAAATCGGCCTTCCTTCGTCAGCGGCGTGTGAAAAGTGACAATGTCGGCTTGTTCGGCGATCGTGTCCAGAGAGACGAAACCGTTTTCTCCTTCCGCTTCCGCACGCGGCGGGTCATTGCGAAGCACGTTCATCCCGTAGGCCGTGCATAATTTCTCCACCTCTTTCCCGACATGGCCGACTCCGACGATCCCGATTGTCTTCCCCTGTAGTGCTTCTCCCTTGCGGAGCGCAATCGTGATCAACCCGGCAAGTACATATTGGGCAACCGAAACGGCATTGCATCCCGGCGAATTCTTCCAGGCGATACCTGCCTCGCCGCAATACCGGGTGTCGATATGGTCGAAGCCTATCGTGGCGCTGGTAATCAACTTCACCCGGCTTCCTTCCAGCAGCTCGCGCGTGCATTTGTCTATGCTCCGCACGATCAGTGCGTCTGCATCCTGTACGTTTTCCGGTGTAAACTCTTTGGAAGTGAGATATTTTACCTCCGCGATCGGTTCTGCGATTCCTTTCAGGTAAGGAACGGTATTGTCGGCGACTATTTTCATCTTGCTGTCCTTTTTCGAGGAGACAAAGGTAGGGATTATTTTCCAATCTTGACATAATTCAGTCGCGTGTACTGTATGCCGTAATTCTCAAACGTCGCAGCGATACGTGCCGAAGAAATATGCAGCACTTCACCCGGCCGGTAGGCATGTTCCAGGGAGGGCAGCTGCCCGGAGACATGACTGGGATTGCCGGAGGCAAAGGTCAGGTTGACCAGGTTGCCGCTTGCATCTATGGCGGTCAGGCGCTGGCGGATGAAGAAGACCGGAGTCGTCCCGATGACATGGGTCCTGTACGGGTCGTCTTCCACCCGTACTTTGGTTATTTTCAGGGTGAGATCGGTCAGTTTATCCCCCTTTTTACCTAAGAAACGGCTGGTGGGGCGTGGCTGGTATTTCTTTTTAAGCATCTTGTCTAAGTAGACGCAGTTGTAGGCTTGTGCCATTTTGACAAAACGTTCCTGTTTGGGGATCGTCGGCGTATATTTATGCGCGATCCAGTTCACGTAGCCCGGATCTATCCGCAAGATTTCATACAGGAAATGTCCGCGGTATTTGCCGAAAGCGATCAGGTCATCCCCATGTGTCGACATCCTTTTCTCGTTGTAGTCCGTGACTAAGATCTGGCGGTTGGCATACCACAATTCGGAAGTGACGATGCGCAGCGACTGGATAATGTCCGCTTTCAAGTCTTCGATAAACAGGATGCATCGCTTGTCGAGTAGAGGCGTATAGAACCACAGGCTGTAGTTCGGATGCCCTTCCCTCGGTAAAACCACAAGATAGCACCCCGCCTCTTTGTAAGAGGCTTTCCCTTGGTTATAAATATTCAACTTCTCATACAGGAGCCCCTGTTCCGCCTCTGTTATATTGGGTAATCTGGGATTTGCCATATCGATACCTCCTTTTTATGTTTTGCAGATATATGATAAGTTTATCATGTACCCGTTTTCGGCTTTTTGGGTACATGACAAGTTTATCATGTACCCGTTTTCGGCTTTTTGGGTACATGACAAGTTTATCATGT
>ERZ777306.169-NODE-169-length-134926-cov-7.906155_pt1 | contig 134926 bp, 117 predicted proteins | sample MGYA00374966_ERZ777306 | MGnify/ENA primary metagenome ERZ777306 (study PRJEB29329, sample SAMN06343882) | mouse gut metagenome | isolation source: Mouse cecum | place: Austria: Vienna | collected 2014-11-15 ... | reverse complement strand
ATAAAATTTTCAAAGTTCACAAATTTCTGCTTGACTTTTTATTTGCAGACTGTTTATAAAATTTCCATATTGCTATAAAATGCAAATTTCCATAAAATTATTTTATCATACTCCAAATAGCCGGACAAGGGCTTTTTGTACATGCCTGCAGGGCACTCTGAAATGCAGAAAAGTTACGGAATCTTTGTTGACAAAAAAAGGGATGCACGGTATATTGATGAAATAAAGAAACTTTATGTTTTGCTTTGACATAGAATTTACCAGCAGATAAAAATATCACATTATGAAGGGCTGGCGTTATGTATGAAAAGTTTTGTGGACGCACATTGCGATACTATTGTAAAACTCTGCGGACGTAGAGAGGAGCTGCTGGAAGCTCCCTGTATGCAGCTGGACTTAAAACGGCTGGAGGCATTCCCTCGCGCAGTACAGTTTTTCGCAGTTTGGCTTGACCCTGTGTATTATCCGATTGCCATGCGGCAGACCATGAAATACATAGCTTTTTACTACAAGCAACTGGAAAAAAATGCTGAAAGTATCCGGCATATCAATACCTTTGCAGATATTATCCGAAATAAAGAACAGGGCAGACACAGTGCGGTATTATCTCTGGAAGGCGGGGAGGCGCTGGAAGGCGAACTTTCCGCGCTGGAAATCTATCATCGGCTGGGTGTGCGCGCAATAACGCTGACCTGGAATCACAGAAACGCACTTGCTGACGGGGCGGCAGAAAACGTCACAGGCGGCGGTCTGACCCGTTTCGGGCGGGACGTTTTGCGGGAAATGGAACAGCTGAATATGCTGGTAGATGTTTCGCATCTTTCTGATGCCGGTTTTTGGGATGTGGAACGTCTGGCGCAAAAGCCATTTATCGCCAGCCACTCCAACGCAAGGGCTGTCTGCCCTCATGCCCGTAACCTGACAGACGATATGCTTCGCGCTCTTGCGGCAAAAGGCGGCGTGGCAGGTCTGAATTTTTACCCTGTCTTTTTGCAGGAAAACGGAGAAGCCGGAATAGACGATATCATCCGCCATGCGTCACACATGCTGGACATCATGGGCGAGAACCACATTGGCCTTGGCAGCGACTGGGACGGCATCGGGACGACTCCCGTAGATTTACAGCATACAGGTGAACTGGCGGCTCTGTTCACGCGCATGGAGCAGGAATTTGGGGCCGAAATAACAGAAAAGCTACGGGAAGGAAACTTCCTGCGGGTACTGCGGGAATGTCTTGCGCCTTGAACGGCTCGAAAAGTATGGAAGGAGTAATTTCATGAAACTGGTGGTGGTAAAGGCTGTAACAATCATGGTGGTTGTGGCAGTTCTGGGTGTTTTCTTTTTTGATGGAATCGGCAGGCATCCATACAAACGCGATGAACTGGAAAGCGAATTTCTTGCAAAAGCGGCAGAGCTTGGAGCCGAACACAATAGTACAGAAGCAACGCTTTCCGAAGAATTCGGCAACAGTGTTACATTTCTTCTGGAAACGGAGGATGGAGAGCGTGCCTGCGGGACATACATTCGCAGTCTGTTTTCTCACAAATACAAAGAATACAAATATTATTTCGGCGTAAACGGCGTACTTGCGCTGGATGACTTCACATATTCCGTAAGCGACGGCGCAATGATGTACCAGCTGAATCTGAAATTTGGAGATAATCCGTCCATTGAACCCGGGGACGAAGTCGCACCGTTATTATATTATAAATTCGCAGGGCTGTGCGCTATATCAATGGGCGTATTCGGCAGCAAAATTTTCTTCCGAAAGAAAAAATAAGGCTATGGCCAGAAAGACCTTGCGGGAGATACCCGCAAGGTCTTATGAAAATACTTTTTATGAGGTGAATACGATATGGAATTGTCAAGAAAAGCTATGGGCATTAAACCCTCCAGTACAATGGAAATCTCCTCCAAAGCGGCACAGCTGCGAGCCGAGGGGAAAGATGTTGTGGCATTTGCGGCGGGAGAGCCGGATTTTGATACGCCGGAACACATCCGTCAGGCAGGAACACGCGCAATCGAAACAGGCATGACGCGCTATACCCCGGCAGCAGGAACACCTGCTCTCCGTCAGGCGGTCTGCGGAAAGCTGAAACAGGATAACGGGCTGGACTATACGCCTGCACAAGTCGTTATCAGCAACGGTGCAAAGCACTCCCTGATGAATGCCTTTCTTGCCATCCTCAATGAGGGGGACGAAGTGCTGATTCCCGCGCCCTACTGGCTCAGCTATTCCGAAATGGTACGGATTGCAGGAGGCGTGCCTGTTATCATCCATACAAAAAAAGAAAACCAGTTTATGATGACAAAAGAAGAACTGGAACAGGCATATACCCTGAAAACAAAAGCTCTCGTACTGACAAGCCCCTCCAATCCAACAGGCATGGTAACCTCTCGGAAGGATTTGGAAATGGTCGCGGATTTCGCTGTGCGCCAAGATATATTTGTGATTTCCGATGAAATTTATGAAAAACTGATTTACGACGAAAATAAACAGCATATCAGCATCGCTTCTCTCGGAAAGGAAATTTACGACAGGACAATCGTTATCAACGGCGTTTCCAAAAGCTATGCCATGACGGGCTGGCGCATTGGTTATGCTGCCGCGCCTTTGGAAGTCGCGAAGCTGATGGCATCGCTTCAGTCTCATATGGCTTCAAACCCGAACTCCATCGCGCAGGAGGCGGCTCTGACCGCGCTGGAAGGCCCTCAGGACTGTGTATCGGAAATGTGCGCTGAATTCCGCAAACGGCGGGATTATATCTTTGAACGTGAGGAGGCCATTCCCCTGCTCTCCGCTCTGAAACCGGAAGGCGCATTCTATCTTTTTGTCGATGTTTCCAAAACATACGGCAAACGCTGCGGTGAAAAGGAAATTCAATCCGCGGCTGATTTTGCGTCCTCCCTTCTGGAACAGAAATATGTCGCGGTCGTACCCTGCGCAGATTTCGGTATGCCGGATTATATGCGCCTTTCCTACGCGACAAGCATGGAGCTTATTAAAAAAGGCATGGACAGGATAGAAGAATTTGTGAAAGAATTGCAGTAAGGTAAAAGGAGGAACCGGCTGATGAGCTATGAAGTGCTGGAAAGCAAAACGACCCATGTGGGGAAAATTGTGAAGGTGCAGCTGGATACGCTGCGTATGCCGGATGGAAAAACTGCCCAGAGAGAAACTGTTGTACGGGGCAAAAATGCTGCCGCTGTGCTCCCTGTGGATTCTGACGGGAATATCATATTTGTGCGGCAGTACCGTCACGCATTCCGGGAAATGCTGCTGGAAATCCCCGCAGGTATACTGGAGGACAGCGAAGATGGCGAAACAGGAGCGGCGCGGGAATTGGAGGAGGAAACCGGAAGAAAGCCGGGAAAGCTGCATTTCCTCTGCGAATTTTACCCGACAGTCGGATTCTGCACAGAACGCATCTTCATTTATTTTGCAACAGACCTGAAAAAAGGACAGCAAAAGCTGGATGAAGATGAATTTGTGGAAATCGAAACACATTCGCCGGCGGAAGCTGTGGAAATGATACTTAACGGAGAAATTAAAGACGGCAAAACCGTTGCCGCTGTTTTCGCGTGGCAGGCATTGCAGGGAAAATTCTCCCAGAACGCATAAAAAAGTAAGACGAGCCATATCCTGATAGCAGAAGACTAATACTGCAAGGGGGACTGGCTCATGAAGAAACGAAAACGCCTGATAGACCAAAGAGGACAAATGATTGCAGCAGTCGTTTGTCTTTCTTTTTTGCTTGGAACAGCCGGCGGCGCATTGGCGGCAAATCTGCTGGGAACAACAGAGCACAGCGCGCTGGCAGTATTTTTGCAGGATGCATTGGAAATTGAGAATACTCCGGCATTTCTGCCGATATTCTGGAAATACCTGAAATATGACCTGATTATCTGGCTGGGCGGCTGGATGTCGCTGGGGCTGTTTTTTTCCGGAGCGGCATTCCTGTTCCGCAGTATATCAGTTGGATTTACATCTGCGATGATTTTAAGCGTACAGGGTACAGCGGGTATTCTGACAATTGCGAAAGAAATCCTTCCGCAAAATCTGTTTCTCATTCCGGCATATATTCTTACAATGTCTGCGGCGGCTTATTACCTGTCTACCTGGCGGGAAGGTGAAGGGAAACGCGCACTGAAGCGGGAACGACGGCGGAAACAGACTGAATACTGTATTTTGTTCGGCTTCTCCGTCCTGCTTCTTCTGGCAGCGGCTGGGCTGGAACGTGTTGCACTGATTGGCTGAAATGTCGTTAAAAACGGCTGTACAAAACAGAGGCAGCGACCAAAATGGTCCTGCCTCTGTTTTGTATCATTATTGTAACAAAAAAACTTATTTATATACTTTACCTGTTAACTGCATTCCGCACCCTGCCATAAACGATATAGGCAATCACGCCGCCAGCAGCAGCCGTAATAAACTGTGTCACAGAAAACGTTGTTTTCACCACAAGCTGCATCGGCTCCGGCACGCCCGCGCCAAAAAACGGCAGCATGACATACCATACCAGCAGCCAGAGCACGACTGCTTTCAGCACTGCTCCAGCCGCAAGCCAAAACGGCAGTTGTTTTTTCCGCCCTGCGGACGCGCAAAGGGAAAGCACTGCGTTCCCTGCCATTACCGTAGGAACCATCAGCGGAATCATCTGCATAATCGGCGTTGCACCCATCAGGTATGCCACAAGCGGCGTTATGACTGCCAGAAAAACACTGCTCCCCGTACCGACCAGCAGCGCCGCCATAATCAGGAATGTATTTACTGCTGTACCCGTCAGATAAACTGAAATGCCCTTCATGCTCTGAAATAGAATGCAAAGTGCCAGAAGCACCGCTGTAGTTACAATTTTTTTTGTATTCATATTGCCCTCCATTTTTCGCCTGGAATACAAAAGACCGCCGGAAACTGCTTTCCAGCGGCCTTTCCATACTAAAATCACTCTTTGTTTTCAGCTTTTGCTGTTTTTTTCCTTGCAGTCTTTGGCTTCGGCTTTTCGGGCTCCTTCTCCGCCGCCGGTTCCTCCGGCTGTTCCTTCGCATAAATACGCTCCATCTCAACATTACCCATGTTGTAGCCGCGTATGCCCTCTGCCGGATTATCCGTCACAGCTTCCCGTCCAAAACTGTTTATCTGCTCAATGCCCTTCATGTCATGCGAGATAGATGCCGCGCCGCCGGTACAGCCATATCTGCACGCCATACCTTCAATAAAGTTCGCATCCAACCTGCCAAAGGAAGCCATTTTCATCGCTTTGATACATTCCTCGATACCGTTGCAGCGAATCGGCTTGATTTCTGTTTCTACACCTTCCAGCTTCGCCACGCGGCAGACGCTTTCCGCAACGCCGCCTGTCCGGGCAAAAATACGCCCAAAGGAAGAAGGTTCACCAGCCCTGAATTCATCGAAGGTATCCAGTTCCATTTCACGCGCGTCAAAAACTGCGCGCAGTTCTTCAAACGTCAGCACATAATCCACAGAGTCCCTGAGGTCCTCCTGCCTGATTTCCACTTTTTTTGCTGTGCAGGGTCCGATAAAAATGATTTTCGCTTTCTTATCCTTCTCCCGAATCGCCCGCGCAATAGCAACCATCGGCGATACCACCGTAGAAACATGGTCCATATATTCCGGATAATTTTTGCTGACATAATCCACAAACGCCGGGCAGCAGGAAGATGTTTTCCAGCCCTTTTCCCCAACGGTTTCCGCAAATTCCTTTGTTTCCGCAAGCGAAACCATATCCGCGCCGATTGCCGCCTCTACAACGTCATGGAAGCCCAGCTCTTTAATCGCTGCAAAAACCTGCCCCGTTTTAACGCCGGGGAACTGGCTGGAAACCGCAGGCGCAACAACTGCATAAACATGATAGCTGGTATTGTTCCATGAGTCGCGCAAAAGCGTCAGCACATCAATAACAAACGATTTATCCACAATTGCACCAAACGGGCACTGATAAATGCACGCGCCGCAGGAAATACATTTATCATGGTCAATGACCGCCTTCCTGTCTTCATCTATTTTCACAGCCCCAACGGAGCAGGCACGGATACATGGGCGCATAACCTCACTGATGGCATTAAACGGACAGACCTGTTTACATCGTCCACACTCAATGCACAATTCCTGATTGATGTATGACCGATGATTGACAATCGTGATTGCGTTTCTCGGGCAGACCTCTTTACATTTATGTCCCAGACAGCCGCGGCAGGCTTCTGTTACAACAAAACGGTCAATCGGACATTCGTCACATGCAGAATCCAGCACGTTTATGATTCGGTCATCTTTGGAGGGTTCCAATACCAACCGCACCCTGTCCTCAATGATATGGCGTTCCTTATAGATACAACAGCGAAATGTCGCCTTCGGTCCCGGAATGATCGCTTCGGCAATATCCCGCAGAGAATCCATGTTATGCTCCAGTTTCCCTTGGAAAAAGCGGGTTGCGACTTCCTTATTTACCAGATACTTAATGTACTGTACATTGCTTTCAAAATTGCTCATTTCTCTCCCAACTCCCCATTTTTGTCCCTAAACAGTTTTACCGCTATAACGGAATCCTTTCCGCATGCCCACCCTGCATGCGAAAATGTGCGTTATAACATACAACCTTTTCATGGTTCTTCATAGCCTCATTCTAGCATAGATTTCTTTCGCATGCAATCAAATTTCCACAGAATACGTCAGAAATGTATACAAAATTGCTGGATCCCTTCCCCGCGTTTTTTTATCACTTTTTTTGATTCATATTCTGTATATTTTTACCAGTTTTCTCTGTTCCCATATGAAAATCATGCTTTGCCACGCTTTTTCAAACGGATATACAGCCCTGCCGCCGCAATCAGCGAAACAAAATCCACAATCGGCTGTACCCACATACAGCCAAAAAGCGGCAAAGCCCTGTTCAGAAGAAACAGCATAGGCAAATCAAGCACGCCTTTGCGCAGTATGGAAATGGCTAAAGCCTCTCGCGTCCTGCCCATCGCCTGAAACTGCACCACCATAGGATAGCAAACTGCCATAAACGGCATTGCTGTCACCATCCGCCGCAAAAACGCACTGCTGTATTCAATCGTCAGTGCGTCCGCAATAAACAGCCCCGAAAGCTGCGGCGCGAACAGCTCATATAATACCAGACAAAGCAATGAAAAGCCCAGGGAAACAGATACACCAAGGGCAAACGCCTTTCTGCGCCGCTCTTTGTTCCCCGCCGTATCGTTATATGCCAGCAGGGGCAGAAGTCCGTTTGCCACGCCGATAGAAAAATACAGCGGCAGCTGGTCCAGCTTTTTAACAATTCCCAATGCCGCAGTTGCCTCAGTCGCGTATTTTGCCACAAACGCAGACTGCGCGCCAATCGCCGCCACTGTCAGCGCGTATTGCAGTGCAGAAGGCATACCCATTGCCAAAAGAGGCTTAACATGCAGCTTTGCCCGCCAAAGATATGCAGGGTCAATGGTAATGACTGAAGTTTTCCGTTTCCGCCATATCATGAAAATAAAATAGCCTGTTGAAAGCAGATTGGACAATGCCGTTGCTATGCCGGCACCAGCTGCGCCAAATCCCAAAAATGTGGGCAGTATGAAAAACGGGTCTAAAATCGTATTCAGTATACCGCCAGCAGAAATGCCAAAGGACGCCACCCCCGCGTACCCTTCCGCACGCAGCAGGTTTGCCAGCAAAGAATTTAATATTACAAAAGGTCCGCCCAGCACAATGACCCAGAGCGCGTAACCATGAGCTATTGGAAAGGTTTCCTTCGTCGCACCGCAAAGCGTAAGCACCGGACGCGCCAGACTGAAAAACAGAAGCGCGAAAAACACTGCCGCACCAAGCCCCAGCCAGAACGCCGCCGAAGAAATTTCCCTTGCGTCCTTCTCCTTGTTTTTTCCAAGCCGCTGAGCAATCAGGCTCGCGCCGCCTGCGCCAAACAGATTGGAAACAGCCGTCAGCATCACAAACGCTGGATAAACAAGCGTAATCGCCGCACTTTGCCGTGGTTCATTCAAAAGTCCCACAAAATACGTATCTGCAAGACTGTAAATCAGCGTAACCATCTGACTTACGACAGACGGCACGATTTGCCTGCGCACAGCCTGCCCTACCGGCAGCTTTTCAAAAACCTCCGCCCCTGCCCGTTCCATTCTGGCATCATCTTCTTTCCGAATCTGTAAATCATATCATAGTATTTTCAGGATAGCATAAAAATACCAAAACGTCACGCTCCTTCTGTGTTTTCCCATACTTCCGGCCATTTCCTGAACAGATGAATATAAAAACAAAAAAAGTTATAGGTTTCTTTGCAAAAATATGATATGATAATAGAAAATGTTTGTAAAAATATAACAAAGGAAGGAGTCGGGCAAGTGGTAGGTGAAAAAATAAAAGCGATAAGAATGGAAAAGGGTATCACAGCTAAAGATTTGGCTGAAAAATCTGACGTGACACCAGGTTATATTTCTCAAATTGAGCGGAATCTCATCAGTCCCTCTCTGTCTGTGCTGATGCGCATTGCTGAGGCTTTGTCGATTCCACTGGTTTCCCTGTTTTCTCAGGAAGAACAGGAAGAGGTGACCGTTATTCCCAAGGACAACCGTACGCGGATACAATTCGCGGATATCAATATGGAATATCAGTTCGTCACGCCGTACAGCCGGAAAAAAAATACATGCACGCAGATGGAAATGCTCTGTTTCCGGCTGGGGCCAAAAAGCTGGGGCAGTACCATTGTGCAGTATCATGAAGAGGCAGGCGAATGTACGCTTGTGCTGAAAGGCACGCTGGAATACCATATCGGCGGTACTGTCTATACCCTTCATGAAGGCGACAGCATTTATGTTCCGCCCAAAACCTACCACCAGCTTTATAACCCTTCGGATGAAGATGTTGAGGCTGTTGCCTCCATCTCGCCCGCGTTATATTAAGAACCTATCCGTAAATTATCTGCGCACATCCTGCTTCATCTTTTCCGGCAGGCAGGGCGCTTTTCCCTGCCGTACCACCTGGTACGCCTGCAAAAAAGCTCCCTGCCTGCCGAAAAATCTGACTATGCAGTCTGCACGTATCTTATTTACAGATAAGTTCTAAGTAAAAAGGATTCTCCGTAAGGCGGCTGCCAAAGAAAGGAGAATCCTTTTTATTTACCCTAATGCTTCTTCCCTGAATTTTCCGTTTTCGTAAAACAGTTCCCCGTCTGCATAAATCCTGCCTTCGCGGGTCATATCGTTTATCATGTCCCAATGGATTGCCGACTCATTTTTGCCGCCAGCCTCCCTGAACGCCTCACCGATTGCCATATGCATGGAACCGCCAATTTTCTCATCAAACAATATGTTTTTCGTATGACGTGTGATGCCGTAATTCGTACCGATAGCAACTTCCCCGAAGCGGCGGGAACCTTCGTCTGTATCAATATAGGAAAGCAGGATTTCCTGTTTTTCCTTATTTTTGCAGACTGCCTCTGTAATCCTGCCTGCTTCCACCGTCAACCGCACTTCTTCAAATTCGTTCCCGTTTATAATAGCGGGATAGGAAAATGTAATCACACCGTTTACGCCGTCCTCCACAGGGGAAGTGAATATTTCGCCGTCCGGAAAGTTATCCTGCCCACAGCAGTTGACCCATTTCCGCCCTGTGACATTTACACGAATGTCCGTATCCTTGGAAAGGATATGCAGTTCCTTTTTCCCATCCAGATACCGCACCCATTTCTCCTGCCATACCGCCAGTTCTTCCCATTTCGCAACAGGGTCTTTCTCGTAAAGATAACCGGCCGCGTAAACAAAGTCCTCATATTCTTCCAGACTCATGCCCGCATTCTGCGCATCGCCATTCGTTGGAAACTGTGTACCACACCAGCGCAGTTCCCCGCTGCCCATGCGCTCGGAATAAATCCTCCTGTTTTCACGATTCGCCAGCCGCCGCTGTTTCAGCCGGTCCCCGTCTATGGACTGCATGACTTTTATATTCTCACTGCCCCATGCACTGAGCCAGACGTCGCTTTTCGCACACGCCCCGAAACGAATATTTTCCCGCGCGTACTGCTCCTGTGTGCCGTTGCGCAGAAGTTCCGCGTCCACCTCCGGCATATCTACATAGTATTCCACCAACGCGCCTTTTTTCACAGCTGCCCGCGCCACTGCCTTTATGAAAGGCAAAGCGCCATCTTCAGCGGAAATGGCAACCTTATCACCCTTTTTCACTTTCGTAGAATAGCTTACCAGCACCTCAGCCAGTTTTTCCAGCCGTTCATCTTTCATGCCTCCGTCCCGCCTTTCACCGGATTTCTACCTGACACATCTGCATGACCTGCAATGCCGCATTGTGTGTTTCCGGCGTTACACCCGCACAGCAAGCCGCATCCACAACTACATTCACCTCCGGCAGACGCGCCTTCAAAAGAATCGCGTTGGAAACAACACAGATATCCGTACAAATGCCTACCATTTCAATCTCCATGTCCTCCTGCCCTGCCGCTTCTGCCGCAAGCATATCCGCCAGCTCCGGTGAGCCAAAAGAAGGCTTGTTCATAATTACTGCGCCCGCCAAAGCCTTTTCTACTCTTTCATTCAATTCCCAGCCTTTTGTTCCTTCTACACAATGGACAACGGGCAGCTTTTTCCCCTCCATCGTTTCCAGATAATTTTTCTGGTGGGTATCCCTTGTAGCATAAATACAGTCCGCAGGGTATTCCCCAATTTTTGCGATTACGTTGTCCACAATTGCCTCCGCTTCCTTTGTCCCCAGCGCCCCGTCAATAAAGTCGTTCTGCATATCAATTACAACAAGTATTTTTTTCATCTTATGTTCTCCCTTCCGGTTCGTTGACTGCCATACCGCCTCATTCTACCACAACAAAGCCCGCACTTTCAAGACTCGGAAGGGTTTGTTTCAGAATTTCTTCCGGTCAATCGGCTCCTTTGTATACCTCAAAACGTACAAAAAAAGAGGGACTATTCTCATAATCCCCCTCTGCGTGTCAAAAAAGTCTCAGGCTGCGCCTTCAAGCCTTTTTTGAGGGACTGTCGGCATAAAGGGACTCATTCCAGCGGCTTTCTGAAAAATCACAGAAAGCCTTGAAACTCGCCCTTTTCCTCGGACGGGCAAAGCCCGCCCTGCGGATTCCAGTCGGGAAACGCTTCGTTTCCCGATCCCTTCCGCAGCACGAAAATGGTTTTTTTGACAGTCTGGAGAGGACTATTCTCATAATCCCCCTCTTTTTTCGTTCCTTATAAAAAACATTGTCAAATCACAAACGGAAACACTTTCGCCGCAAAGCGCAGTCCAAAGATTGCCAGCGTATAACAGCAGGCTATTGTCATCGCCCGATAATCGCGTTTCTCCATCTTCATTTCCTTCATGCGTGTGCGGTGCTCATCGCCATGATAGCACCGCGCCTCCATTGCCATTGCAAGCTCCTCCGCACGCCGGAATGCCGAAATAAACAACGGCACCAATATCGGAATCAGGCTTTTTGCTTTTTGCAGCAAATTCCCTGTGTCAAAATCCGCGCCGCGCGCCTGCTGCGCTTTCATAATTTTATCTGTTTCGTCCAAAAGCGTCGGGATAAACCGCAGCGCAATTGTCATCATCATCGCAATTTCGTGAGCCGGCACGCCAATCCGTTTGAACGGGCGCAGAACATATTCTATCGCATCCGTCAGCTGTATCGGCGTTGTCGTCAGCGTCAGAAGCGAAGACCCGATAATCAGCATTACCAGCCGCACGCACATCTTAATCGCCATCAGGATACCTTCCACCGTAAGCGTGAGGAATCCCCAATGCCACAGCACATGTTCCCCTCTTGTCATAAAGAGATTGATAAACGCCGTGAACAAAATAATAATCATAATGCTTTTCAAGCCCTTGAGCATAAATTTCAACGGCACCTTTGACGCCCGTATCACCAGTGCCATGCAAGCCGCTGCAAACAGGTAGCCCGTAAAGCTGTTTACCAGAAACAGCGTCACAATAAACAGAAATGTTACACCCAGCTTAATTCTTGCGTCTAAACGGTGGATCGGGGAATCCACCGGATAATATTGTCCAATCGTTATATCCCGAATCATACTTTCACCTGCTTTACCAGTTTCAGCAGGGCTTCCTTCGCTTCCTCAACGGTATAAATATCCGTAGGAACATCAAAGCCCTTTTCCTTCAGACTTGCGAATACATAACTCATCTGCGGCGCGGCAAGCCCCATGCCTTCCAATTCCGCCGGACAGGAGAAAATTTCCCGCGGCGTGCCTGTCATTGCCGCCTTGCCTTTATGCATAACAATAATGCGGTCTGCCAGCTTCGCAACATCCTCCATGCTGTGGCTGACCAGAATCACCGTAATCCCGCGCTCCCTGTGCAGCCTGTCAACTGCCGCTAAAATCTCGTCCCGCCCGCGGGGGTCAAGCCCTGCCGTAGGCTCGTCCAAAATCAGGACCTCCGGATTCATTGCCAGCACGCCCGCAATCGCAACGCGGCGTTTCTGCCCACCGGAAAGCTCAAACGGTGATTTTTCATATAACTCATGCGGAATACCGACCGTTTCCAGCGCAGAAACCACACTTTCATGGATTTCCTCCTTGGAAAGCTGCATATTTGTCGGCCCAAACGCCACATCTTTGTATACCGTCATTTCAAACAACTGGTATTCAGGGTATTGGAACGCCAGCCCAATGCGGCGGCGTACCTCCTTCAATTTTGCTTTATCTTTATGGATATTTTCCCCGTCCAGCAGGATTTCTCCGGAGGTAGGGGGAATGATGCCATTCAAATGCTGTATCAGGGTGGATTTGCCGGAGCCTGTATGTCCTATCAGCCCAATAAATTCCCCCGTCTGTATCTCTATGGAAACATCATCCAACGCTTTTTTCTCAAAGGCTGTCCCTTCATTATAAACATGGGTCAGATGGCTGATTTTAATTGACATAACGCACCTACCATTTCTTCTATCGTCAAAATATCTCCGGGCAGATCAATGCCCTCCTTCCGCAGCAGGTATGCCGTTTCCGTAACCTGAGGCACGTCCAGTCCATAGCCCTTCAGCGTTTCCACCTGCGCGAATATCTCCTTCGGATGCCCCTGCATGACAAGATGCCCATCATCAATGACATACACCCTGTCCCCGCGGACAGCTTCATCCATGTAATGCGTAATCAATATAATCGTAATACCTTCTTCGCGGTTCAGGCGTTCGATAGTTTCCATGACTTCTTTGCGCCCCACAGGGTCAAGCATCGCAGTCGGCTCGTCCAGCACAATACAGTCCGGCTTCATTGCCAGCACGCCTGCAATGGCAATCCTCTGCTTCTGCCCGCCGGAAAGCTTAGACGGCGTATATGCTGCAAATTCACTCATACGCACCGTTGCAAGCGCATCGTCCACCCTGCGGCGGATTTCCTTTGGCTCTATTCCCATATTTTCAGGCCCAAACGCAATATCTTCCTCCACAACCGTTGCCACAAGCTGGTTGTCCGGATTCTGGAACACCATGCCCGCCGTTTGACGTATGTCCCAGACTTTTTCCTCCTGCCGGGTATCCATGCCCTTCACCCAGAGCGTCCCGCCTGTCGGCTGCAAAAGTGCATTGATATGCTTTGCAAATGTAGATTTACCAGAGCCATTATGCCCCAGCACTACAATAAATTCGCCCTTTTCAATCTCAATGTCTACCTGCTCCAAAGCGGTAATCTTTTTTTCTTCCGTGCCGTGGTCTGTTTCCGTCAGCCTCGTATAAGCATATGACAAACCTTCAGCCTTCACCATTTTCATCGCTTCACCTTTTTCTTCCGGCGTTTCCGCCAGCCTTTGTAGTCTATGGCAAAATGCTCACAGCTGTAAATAGAATACGTGCTTTTGCTCCAAAAGTCAATAGAAAGGGACAGTTTTTGCATACAATACATCCCAGTCCAGCCGGTTTTTCAAAAAGATAATTCCCCGCTGAAAACAGCAGGGAAACCAAACTCTTGCCTTTTTAATTGCCGTTATACCCGAATTTCCTGCTTTGCAGCGTTTCCTTCCACCAGCGTTCGCGCTCCAGAATCACAGCATCGTCCACCCGGGCATTATAGTTTTCCAAAATGGCATACTGTAAATTGTCTTTGATATAGTCAAAGCCTTTTTCCGCTTTGAGCTTCACAAGCTCATCGTTATCACCATGCCCGTTTTGGGCATATGCGCGCCAGCGTTTCAAAAGCATGCCCTTCTCCGCCGTTGCAGAGCCAACGTAAAGCCTGCCATTCGCCTTATCCGTTATCAGATAAACTGCTTTCTGGCTTTCCAGTGCAGCGATCCAATCATGTTTCCCTCGCTCCAGAATTGCAGCAAGCTGGCGGTAGGAGAGCCGCACCTTATCATATCCCGGGAAATCATCCCCATCAAACGCCGCAGGCAGTATCTCACAGACCACCAATTCCTGATAGACTCGCTTATAAAATACGCCCTGTGGGCGCGTCCGCTTATGGTAGCGCACAATGACCCGCCCATAATACTGACTGTATTCCGGCAACTCCACCCCATCAAAGGCAACTTCGTCTATTTCTGCATTGTCCCGCTTATTTGTCACCTTTTTGATTGTTGTCAAAAGCCAGCGGTCACAGGACAGCTTCAAAAAACAGACGGCAGTCTGCCCTACGCTGAAATAATCCCTCTGTTTTTTCGCAAACAGCCAATCGGTGTTTACGATTTCCGGATTTTCCTTGTAAAGCTCCATCGGGTCTTTCGAACCATTCCACTGGTTGAATTTTATCTTCACATCGTCCAGCCCCGCAGCTGAAAAGCGCAGAAGGTCGTCCAGCATGATTTCGCCCATTTTCGCCCCTCCGTTAAAATTCCTTCCAATACTGCTTTACGCTGCCCTCCGCAAGCGCGTCCATATAGGAATCCGCCATTTCAAAAATTTCGTCCTCATCCTTGATTTTCAGGAATATACTGCCCTTTTCTGCAAATACGTCCTTGCGTTTCCCTGCGTTTTTCTCCGCCCATTCCAGAAATTCCTTTTCCCAGCGGACAGCCGCCTGTTCTGCATCCTCATAGCAGAGCAGCTCGTCCCGCACAGCCTCCGCTATCTCTTTGATTTCCAGCTTCATTCCGTTCTCCTTTCATGGCTCCGGCTTTTCCATGCCGAAATACGCATATCCCTGCTTCGTCACAATACGTCCCCTCGGTGTCCGCTGGATATATCCCAGCTGCAAAAGGTACGGTTCATACACATCTTCAATCGTTTCAGCTTCTTCATTTACGGACGCGGCCAGCGTATCCAGCCCGACAGGTCCGCCGTTAAATTTCTCTATCATCGCAAGCAGCATGTTTCGGTCTGTCTGCTCCAGCCCCATTTTATCCACTTCAAGCAAATCCAGCGCAAAGCGGGCAACCTCCCCTGTAATCACGCCGTTATAGCGCACCTGTGCGAAATCCCGCACGCGTTTCAGCAGACGGTTCGCCAGCCTTGGCGTCCCTCTTGAGCGGCGGGCGATTTCTTCCGCACCTTCTTCTTCCATCTCCACCTGCAATACCTCTGCGGAACGCCTGAGTATGATTTTCAGGTTCTGCACATTATACGGCTCCAGCCGCTGTACAACGCCGAATCTGTCCCGCAGGGGTGCAGTCAGAAGTCCGATGCGCGTCGTCGCACCAATCAGCGTAAACTGCGGCAGGTCCAGCCGGACAGAGCGTGCTCCCGGTCCCTTGCCAATCATAATGTCTATCACATAGTCCTCCATCGCCGGATAAAGAATTTCCTCAATCATGCGGTTCAGCCTGTGTATTTCGTCAATAAACAAAATATCGCCTTCACTCAGGCTGTTCAGCACCGCTGCCATATCCCCCGGACGTTCCACAGCCGGACCGGAAGTTGTTTTAATATGTACGCCCATTTCATTTGCGATAATATTGGAAAGAGTTGTTTTCCCCAATCCCGGCGGACCGTAAAGCAGGACATGGTCAAGAGCCTCTTTCCTCTGCTTTGCCGCCTCAATAAATACCTTCAAGTTTTCCTTTACACTTTCCTGCCCGATATAATTCCCCAGACTCGCGGGCCGCAGCTTCGGCTCCAGTTCGCGGTCCTCCTCACGGAAGCCCGCCGTCAAAATCCGCCTGTTTTCCAAATCCAACACCTGCTTTTATCCCAGACGGCAGAGCCGCCCTGTTTTTCTCTGTCAAAAAGCGACCATCTTTTTCAGAGCCGCTTTCAAAATATCCTCTGTTGTCATGCCTTCCGCCGCAATGGCGTTGACCGCCTTTCCTGCCTCGTTGCGGCTGTATCCCAGTGCCATCATGGCGTCAATCGCTTCAAACCGCGCATCTGTGCCACCTGTCGGCGAAAGCTCCCGCTGCCACATTTCGCCCTGCTCCAACGTTTCTTCCGTCCGGAATTTATCCTTCAGTTCCAGCACGACCCGCTGTGCCGTTTTCCGCCCGACTCCGGGGGCCTGGCAGAGCGTTTTTACATCATCGGAGAGAATTGCCAGTATCAGCTGCCGGGGCGTCAGCTGCGCCAGAAAGCCCAGCGCGCCCTTCGGTCCTACCCCGCTGACCGTCAGCAGCTTATGGAACATCTCCTGTTCCTCCGAAGAAGAAAAGCCATACATCGATATGCCGCCTTCTTTAACATCAAGATAAGTATAGACCTTCACCTCCGCGCCTGTCTGCGGCAGCCTTGCCAGTGTTGCAGGGGAAACAAAGACCTGATAGCCGATACCCCCGCTTTCTATTATGATAAAATTTTCCGCCCGCCTTTCCAGCGAACCTCTGATAAAAGAAATCATATTTCTCTGCCTTTCTAAAGCTCTCAGCCCTGCGTCGCGCGCACACGTTTCAAAATATACTCCTCCACAGCTTCAAGAGGGATTTCCAACGCTATGGAAAATTCCTGATGAAGTAAATCCTTTGCCAGCCTGTCGAAATCCTGTTCCGTTTTCGCCAGCTTTTTCCCACTCCCTGCAATGCTCTGTTTCTTCTGAAAAATCGTTTTTATCAGCCGCACTAAATCCTCGCACTGGTGGGTATCCAGACATTCCCGATATTTCTCGCTCAGCGTCCGCACATCCTGGCCCGCAAAGGCTTCCGCTTCGATTTCCGGTATCTGTTCAATCAGCGTTTCCGCCTCCTGCTTCGTCAGTATATTCCGCATATAGACCTGCGTATCCACAGGCGCGTAAATCGTACCTGAACCGAACACCTGCACAAGCGTATAATAAAGCCTGCCTGCCCTGACTATCGGATAGTTTTCCGGAACACCAACGTCCTCCACCCTGCATATCCCGCTGTTTCCATAAATCACATAATCGTCTTTTTGAAACATCGCAGATTCACCCTCTCTTTATTTTCCATCCTTCCATCGTCATTTTTAACAGTCGCCCGGACCGTTCTATTTTGGCAATGCTTATTCAGCGGCTTTTTCTTATTTTACCACACTCTGTCCCATAATTGCAAAGAAAGATTTCCTCCACCCATAATTGCAGGCTTTTTCCGCATAAAAAAAATACCCCGTCTGCCAAAGGCGGCCTGGCTAGAAAAAACAACTTTTCTTTTAAGATTGATTTCTTCAGCCAGCACACATAAAGTGTAGTGTCTTTGTCAAACGAAGGTATTTTATTCTAAAAACGCCTTATCCTGCAATATTTTTGCAGAACCGCATCAATATAGACGCAACCTGTGCACGAGTCGCACTGCCGCCGGGCGTAAGCGTTTCGGGCGTTGTACCGGATACAAGACCGTTCGCATTCGCCCATTGCAGGGCAGTCATTGCGTAGGGACTGATTTTTCCGGCGTCCACATAGATGGAAAGGTCAGCAGTACCACTCATGTCATAGCCCTTATAGTTTGCATAGCGGTACAGGATAGACGCCATCTGCTCCCGTGTAATGGTATCCTCAGGGCCAAAAATGCCATCCCCGTAGCCAGATACGATTCCATTCTCAGAAGCCCATGCCACCGCACTTGCATAATACTGACTTGCGGGCACGTCCCTGAACGGCGCAGCAGAAACAGCCGGTCTGCCTTCCAGACGGTATAGTATGGTAACAATCATGCCGCGCGTCGTTGTAACGTTGGGGCTGAACAAATCGGGGTCTGTACCGGACATCATGCCGTTCCCATATACATACTGCACCGCGCTGTAAAACCATTCGCTCTGCGGAACATCGCGAAACGGCAGGGAAACAGGAATATCCGGCGTTTCCGGACGTTTCGGTTCTTCACCGGACGCAAATATCGGTTCTACCCGTACATCGGAAGCAGGCATCGTAAAGGTATAGCGGCGGCTGTTCTGTTCCGTAAGTTCGATTTCATCGTCATCTTCATCATATACAGTCAGGTCGTCCAGATAATAACCCTCATCCGGTACCGCAGTCAAAGTGACTTTTGTGCCCTTGCCCGCATGGGAAGGGCTTGCCTCCATTTCACCGCCTTTTGTTACCCGTACTTCTACGGCATAACGCTTCGAGCTGTCAGATGAAGTCCCAGAGCTGGTGGACTTGCCATCCTCCTTGAAGGATATGCGGGAATATGTCTGGTCTTTCATGTTGCTGTCCACCAGTCTGCCGGATACAGATTCAATGGAGAACGCTTTATCTGAGGAAAGCGTGCCCAGGGTCAGGGAACTGCCCGTATTCAGCGAGTTTTCCCCCGCAGTGATATACAGCGTGACAGTATCATTACTTTGCTTTTCAACAGAATAGCCATTGTTTTTAGAGAGCGTGCGGTCAAGGTCGAAGCTGAAATTTTTGCCTCCTTCTGTTGAAATCGTCAACTGCACGCCGTAACAGTCCGATGGCAGTCCGTCAAGCTTTAACGTTTGCTGGTTCCCTTTTGAATTTGAGGAATATACCAATGTTGGCGAATCTGCCGCGTATGCAGTACCCACAACAGGCAACGCCAGAAGAAATGCCATAAATAAAGCTGGAAAACGTGTTTTTTTCATGTTTTTGTCCTTTCTTTTGAAATCCAGCCGCCCGCTCCCGCCCAAATCCCTTTGGGCAGGAGCCTTGCGCCTGAAATAGTTTTTATGAAGAAATTGCAGTTTTCCAATGGGGCTGGTCCCCAATGTTTTAAGAACTTATGCGTAAATAAGATACGTGCAGATTGCACAGTCAGATTTTTCGGCAGGCAAGGAGCTTTTTTGCAGGCGTACCGGGTGGTACGGCAGGGAAAAGCGACAAAGGCTGCCGGAAAAATGAAACAGGATGTGCGTAGATAATTTACGGATAGATTCTAAGCCTTGTTAAGGGGTACTTTGCAGTTCAATCTGCGGGAAAGTATCCTCACTGGGGAAACTAATCCAAAGAGTTTCACTGGTTGTCCGCCGGTTTTCGCTGCTTTCAGGCTCATTTGTACGATAAAGCACCGCCCTGATCTCCATGGGGAAACCGTTTTCCGTTTCAATTTCAATCTCATTCTCTGTTTGATTTTCAGGGCGCGGATAAATTACATTGTCTTTTTCATTCAACGCCCGTTCCGCCTCTAAATCAGGAACAAAGATAAAGAAACCATCGCTGGTATCGCTGACTGCCCCATCCTCCGGAATTTCCGCAAACATAACCGAATAACCGTTCATAGGCCGCTCAATGAACTCAGGTTCATCATCATAAGTACCCTCGCCATCTTTTTCGACTTGATAGCGTGCCTGTATTTCAACGGTGTTGTAAACAGGGTCGCCACGATATGTACCAATGATAACAAGCGTGTTCGCCGGAATGACCTGTTCGCTGTTTTCACCATATTTATATGCTTCTTTCAGACGTCCTGCTGCCGCAGTTTCATAGAAATCAATTCGGTCGCCGGGATAATCCAAAAGCTGGATATTTGTATCCGAAAGCCCTGTAATTTCTATAATTGCAGCGTCAAATGTCCAAATGCGGGTATCTTCCGCTGGCGCGCCAGGCTTATGGAAATATGCAGGCTGGGACGCTGTAACTGCTCCATTCAGGGCTACTGTCCACTTCTCCGAATCTGCCGCTTTGACCCTGACAACGCAGCTCGTGCTGTTTTCGCCCGTCAGAATGCCTGTAACAGGAACTTCTCCGCTCTTCATCGTAATGGTTAACTTGCCGCCTTCCGAAGAAACCGTATATAATCCGCTGTCAATCGTCTTATTATAAGCCACGCGAACTTCCTCCGCCGTCACTTCTGTGCCAATGTTCCCCAGAATGTCAATGGGGACTGCTGAATACTTGTACGCAAGGTTGTTCGCTTCACCGAGGTTATCCACATAGACACAGGTATCTTTTGTCTTGTCAACACGGGCAAAGCCAACCTTTGTACCATTGCGGCGGATTTCATAACCTAAAATATTCTCAGAGTTCGAATTAAGGGTCACTGTGGCTGTATTTCCTGCAACACTTGCGGAAATCACAGCTTCGATGCTGCCGCCTTTATTTCCATCCAAGCGGCTGGCATAGCTGTCATCGTTCAGATACCAGATTGCCCTGTCTTCTTTCGTACGTTTGCCAATTTCAGTTTTTGTCGTTTCGCTAAGTTCCATACCCCAGCGCGTAAAGAATTCTGTCAAATCACGACCTGTGACTTCGGACGCAAGCAGGGCAACACGGTCATCATAGGATTTGCCGCTATAATCACCATTTTTCCAGCGCCTGAAAAATTCATTGTAGAAGCCCAGCGGGTTGCCCGCATTGTCATACGCCAGATGCAGCTGCCAATACATACCAAGCTGTACGAATACGTTATTCGCCGCGCCCGGTCTGCCGGCCGAAACCTTATCATAAATTCTATCCCAGAAGCCAGCAAGCCGGGTCTGCTTTTTCATATCTGCGCCATCCCAGGCCTGCACAGCAAGCGAATAAATGTTGTTCGTGATTTCCGCCTTGCCCAGCTTATCCATATTGTGCCCGATTTCATGGGCAATGCCCCATCCGAACAGAGAAGCACTTCCGCCGGAAGTCGGTCTGCCGCATACAAGCCCGGAAGCAGAGCCATAGCCGATACCAATATGGTTGCCCGCAGCATACATGAACGCGCCCGCGAACATACGCATATAGCGGATATTCTGTCTGGTAGTCATGGGATATTTATAGCTTGCAATATTCACATCCGTATCAATAATACCCTGTGTTTTGTTTGCAACAAAAAGCACTTCTTCCCATGCAAGGACATTCTGATACATAGTGTTCACAGCATCCGGGCCAAGCCCTGCTTTCACACTGTCAGCAGGAAGGGAAAGCAATACGCTCGGCGTAGAGATTTCCGTCGCATTCTGTATTGATGTCTGCGTAAGATTGCTATTTGCGCTGCAATGGGCATTCAGTTCGTTCACATACGTCTGAATTGTTTCTTTACGTTTGGCTTCGTCCATATCATACCAACCGGAAAGTTCAAGCACAGGAATACGCGTCACACCCTCGCTGTCGCGGATATGCAGCTTGATTTCTTCAGGCTTCCCGCCAGCGTATGTAAGGTAATACATACCTCCGCGCGGGTCTGTCAGAGAACCGATTTTCGGCGTTGTAATGTAGTTTCTGCCGGGTTTCAGCTGTACTGCACTGCCCCGCCAGATACCGGATTCGCCAAAATACTGTGTCGGTACCAGTGAAACGGGCTTATCGTCCGGCAGTTCCGCATAGACCGCAACAGTAGACCCTGCTGCCGCCGAAATGCCTACAGGCTGGAAATCGCTTGCGGACTGTCCATACTGCCTATCTTTTTCGCCTGTGCGGCTCTGGAAACCCTCGCGGACAAGCCCCAGTGCATCTGCACTGCCATTCAGGAGCTTCTGCGCCAGCGTCAGTTCATCCTGCAGGCGGTTCACGTCCATATAAAAATCTGCCATAGAATCCAGACGGTCTTTCAGCGTCTGAATCTGTTCCAGCGTTACGCCATCTTTCAGCACAGTAAATGTGCCATCTGTAAACAGTTCCGCAATCTTGTCAGGCATGGAATCGCTCTTGTAGAACGCAATTTCCGAAATGCTGACACGCGGACCGCCCTCTTTTTCGCCCAGTGCAATACTCAGACTCTTTATCCCCTTCGTTTCCGGGAACGGAAGAACGAGGTAATTGCGTTCGGTAATGTTCGGCGCAGCCTTTTTCTCAAGGGTAAGAATGGTATTGCCGCTTTCATCCTTCGCCGTAATGGTGTATGTACTAATCCGGCTCTTGTAAGCCTTATCCAGATAAGGCACAAGCAGCAGATAGTTCATATCCTGCGGCGAATTGAATGTAAACGTAAAGGTACTGTCAAGCGACCAGTTCTTTGCAATCCAATAAGTAGCCGCATCGTTATCAATCAAATCCTTAGCAACATTGAAATTCGGGCAGAGGCTGCTGTTGGTATTGTTTTTATCCGCCATGACAATAGATACTATCTGGCTGTTGTCGATCCGGCCTTCCGCAGGAAGCTCAGGCATTTCAAGCAGCTCAAGGTTCGGCGTGCCGGCAGCTGTCGAAGAATATGGACCAAAGCCCTTGCTGTTGCCCGCTTTCACAGCAACCTCATAAGCCGTACCATTTTCCAGACCAGTAACCACTGCGCTTGTAGCCGTCAGGTTGCCGCCGAACTGCGTAAATGCGGATTGACCGGCAATGCGATAAAATACCTGATACATTGTTGCATCTTTCGTGCTGCCCCAGCTGACGCGCAATGCCCTGTCGGCGGATTCTACACGGATATTAGAAGGCGCGCCAGGTATCTTCATGGACTGCGGCGTCGCGCTTACCAGCTCGGAAGGTGTGCCCTTCCAGGAACCATTTGTAGCCGTTATCTGGAAATAGTATTCCTTCATATTATCCAGACCGTCGATTGTCGCGCTGTTTGTTTTGGTTGTGCTTGTCTGTTTCAGCGCATCAGGCGCTGTACCATATGCCACAGAATATCCCGTTACATTGCGGACGGAATTCCACGAAAGCATTACAGAACCATCCCCAGGAACAGCCTTCACACCCTTCACCTGCGAGGTATCGGAAGGTGCATCAGGCACGATGTCCTTGAGGAACTCAATCTGCGTGACTACGGCAAATTCCGGGTTCGCGCCATTTTGTCCCTCCACTCTTGTAACCGTAATCGTAACCTTTTTAACCGCTACTTTCCTGCCAAGAGGAATCGTGATTACATTTTGCCCTGCAACCCGTCCAATAGCATGAACGCCCTCAGGTAGAGACTGGTCAAACGCAACGGTTTCTTTTTTGCCGTCTGCCAGTTCCAGTTCGACCGTACCCGCAAGGACTTCCCCTGCAACAGTAGGTGTTGTAATATCAATTTCACTCATTTCCATGCCGCTGCCCAAATCAATAGGAATGGAAATGACTCCGGCAGACACAGGGGCTATCTTGACTGCCGTTTCATTATCGGCAAATAAATCGTTCAAAGAGCCTTCTATGTTCAGCCCATTCGTATCGACCACCAGTCTGGCAATCGTGGCCGTTTCCAAAACCTGTGTTTCGGGAGAAAGTCCCAAAGAACGGCTGATGTACACAAGGTCAATCAAATCGACTTCCCCATCGCCGTTCAAATCGCAGGCAGCCGACACATTTTTCTCGTCAAGATGTTTCGCAATCATGGAGCGGTCATTCTCATTGACAGAGCCATTCCCGTCCGCATCGCCCAGAGCAAACGCCCCGCCTGCTGTGCTGACGATAATATGCCTGGAGTAATCGCTCAGCTGGACATTCTGCGAAAAATCGGCATAACCTTTCCCAGAAAGCGTCATTTTATAGCTGCCGGAGTCCAGGCCGGAAACCTCCGCCTCCAAATATCCAATCTGCTGTTCCGTCGTCAGTTCCGTACCCTTCGTATTTTTCTGCAATACGGATACACGGCCGGAAAGCCCGCCGGATAAACTCCCGCTGTTCAGGTCAATTACGCCCTGTTTGCCGCCGCTCGAAAGCGTCAGCTGTAAACCGCTTTCTTCCACAGATTCTCTCGTCTGCGGCAAATCAAAACAAACTGTCAACCCAATCGAGCCTTTTTGCTGTACAACAACATTTGCCGCATCGGCGGCTTCTGCTTTGACAGGCGGGAGTGCCGTACAAAGAGAGCATGCCATAATACAGCATAAAAATGCCGAAATGCTTTTTTGAAATCGTTTCAATGTGGTTCCCCCTTCTTTTGTTTTAGCGCGGCAGAAAATGCCTGTAAAACCACTTTGAGCAGAGCATGCGGAGATGGACGGAAACAGACCCATCTGAAAGCATCTCAAAGCCTGAAATACGGGCATTTCAGCTGCCTTTTCCAGCTGTTTCCATTATAAAGGAATGGCATGGTTATTGTCAACAAGCTCCGGGGATTTTCGCGGGCGCACCCATTGCCCTGCCGCTTCATATAATGGGAACAGCATAAACGAAAAAGAGGAGAATAAAATGCAGACAGGTTACAGACTGAGCAACGTCACAAAAGATTATCTGACAGTTTATCACTGTATTCTGGACGAAATGATAACGGGCATGACAGGCGCGGAGGAAACGGACAGCATTTCCTACGATTTCATCACACAGATGATACCACATCACCGTGCGGCAATAGAAATGTCCCATAATATCCTGAAATATACAACAAATATTCCGTTACAGGATCTTGCGGAGAGAATCATCGCAGAGCAGACTAAAAGCATTGAAAACATGCGGAAAATACAGGCCATCTGCACCGGACGAAACAATCCCCATCGTGATTTGACGCTTTACCGCCAAAGGAACAGCCAGATTATGCAGACAATGTTTCAGGAAATGCGGAATGTACGAACAACGAACCAGATTAACTGTGATTTTATCTGGGAAATGATTCCCCATCACAGGGGTGCGGTGCGTATGGCTCGGAACGCCCTGCAATACAGTGTCTGCCCTGAATTAAAGCCCATACTGGAAACAATTATCACATCGCAGGAAACTGGAATTTCTCAGATGCAGGGACTTCTGCGGGCAATGCACTGCGTCGGCTGAGTATCCTGCCGGAAAGCAATCTCCGTTCGTCCCCCTCCGTTTTGCGGGAAATTCCACAGGCGGAGGGCTTTTTCGTCAAAATACTTTATAAAAAAATTTGATTCCCCACGAAAAAAATTCCCACATGCTTTTTTACGGAAACTAACGCCGTTTGTTTTTTTATGGTGTTTTTGGGCTGTATATCTCCTTTTTTCTTCGGCAAGATTAAATACGGAGCGGAAAAGTTTTTAATTTCTGCTCCAAAATGAACCAGGCGGGAGTGTAGCAGATGCGTTTGAAAAATGAAAAAAAATTCTGCCTTTCGAAAACATTCTTCCCTGCGGCTGCGGTTCTTATTCCCATTCTGACATGGGTCAGCCTCGGCTGGCTTCTGCCGGAAAAACTGACGCTTTTGCAGGGGCAGACACTGGAAATTTCTACCAAACTGCCCGTTTCCGCAAGGACAGAGGAAAGCGTCGGCGTTCTGGGCGTAACGACCGAACCGCTGGCAGACCAGCTCCACCTGGAACTGGGAACGGCAATCACCGCCGAGCCAAAAAAGGCAGGAAACACAGAGGTAACGTTTTATTTATGCAACACAGTGCCGCTCAAAACCGTTCAGGCACAGGTACTGCCGCGTACAGAGCTTGTGCCTGTGGGGCGCACACTTGGCGTAACAATGGATACCAAAGGGCTTCTCGTACTTGGCACAGGCTTTGTAGATGGGGAGAATAACGAGGTATCCGAACCATGCAAGGGCGTTCTGGAAACCGGCGACCTGATTTTGCAGGCAGACGGAAAAACACTGGAAAATAAGGAAGCGTTTCTGGAAACGGTGGAAAACAGCGGCGGGCAGAGTATAACGCTGCGGCTGGCACGCGGTGGAAAAGAAAAGGAGGTAGAGATTACACCGGCGTTCAGCGCGGCAGACCAGGCGTACAAGCTCGGCGTTTGGATACGCGACAGCATACAGGGCATCGGTACGGTAACATTTTACGACCCTGCTGACGGCAGCTTTGGCGCGCTGGGACATGGCGTCTATGATGTGGACACCGGCGGACTGATGGTCATTCGGGAAGGCACACTGACGGATACAGAGTTAACCGAAATTGTAAAAGGGCAAAAAGGCGAACCCGGTGAGCTGACGGGCATTGTCGAAATGGAGGAGAAACTCGGAAAAATCCACAAAAATACAGACGTAGGCATATACGGCAGAGCAGAAAGCGGTGTTTTTTCCGGAAAAACGCTGCCCGTTGCCACGATGGATGAAATTCAGGAGGGAAACGCTGTCATCCTTTCGGATCTGGAAGGAAACGGCGTACAGGAGTACAGCATTGAAATCAGCAGCGTTGACAGAAGCGGCGATAAAAAGCATAAGGATATAACGCTTCGCGTCACAGACCCCAGACTTTTGGAAAAAACAGGCGGCATCGTGCAGGGCATGAGCGGTTCCCCTATCCTGCAAAACGGCAAATTTGTCGGCGCGGTTACGCATGTTTTCTCCAAAGACCCGACCAGAGGCTATGGTATCTTCATTGAAAACATGATGGCAGAACTATAAACGATATAGCTCGTCCGAAAAGCGGTGTTTCGCCGCCAAAGGGCAAAAATACAGATTTTGCGGCGTTGAAGGAAGCGATTTGACATTATACTCTGCGGATATGGCAATAAAAACCGACAGGTTGTATAATGATTTTGACAGAAAACGGAAGGGAAGCCGGATTTTCTTGTCAATATTTTTAGAACGGGGGAGTCATTATGAAGGAAAAAAGGAAAATCAGAGTCATTCTGGCAGACAGGGACGGATTTTACCTGCAGCGTCTGAAACGGTGCCTTGAGCGCAGAGGGGAAATGACGGTCTTGGGTATGACCGACAGCGGACCTGAATTATTGGAAATGGCAAAGGAAATTGAGCCTGACGTCGTACTGATGGACGTCCTGCTGGGTGACAGAGACGGCTTTTGGGTACTGGAACGGCTGCAGAAAATGGGAATCCACTGCGTTTGCGTGATGATTTCCGCAATTGACAGCGATAAACTCGTCCGCAAGGCAATCGCGCTCGGAGCAGATTACTATATGGCAAAGCCGATACAGGGCGAGCTGCTGCTTGAGCGGATACACCAGCTTCTGGACCAGGACGAAAGCCGCTCTGCCGCTCCGGCGGAACCGGGAGAATTTCCTGTCAATCCAATGGAAAACCCTTTCCAGAATCTTGAAGCGGAAATTTCGGTACTTTTGAGCCGTATGGGTATGTCAGCAAGTATAAAGGGGTATCGTTTTATACGCGAGGCTGTGATGATGGCAGTTGAGGATTCCGATGTGTTAATGGGCATTACAAAAGGGCTGTATCCCGATATTGCACGGGCATATAAAACGACAGCCAGCAAGGTGGAACGGGCAATACGCCATGCGATTGAAAGTGCGTGGAAGAAAAACGGTCCGCAGGTATATTTTGAAACAGCCGGATACCTTCCGGCGGAAAAGCCAACAAACGGGCAGTTTATCGCGGCACTTTCCGAATATTTCAGAATGAACCGCAAGGAACGCCCAAAGAAAATCAGCTGAAACGTGACGGAAAAGCGGCAGAGCCAGAATAGGCTTTGCCGCTTTTTTGCAGAATATTTTCATAAAAAAATCTGATTTATCCCCAGCCCTGTTCCTTCTTAAATTCCAGCAGTGCTTCTCTCAAATCCTCACATGCCAGAATAGAAAGCCGCTGGCGTTCCTCCCGCTCCCTTCCATAAGGACTGTTGTTTTCCGTTTCCGCTGCCCATCTTAAAAATTTTTCTGCCGCGATTGCCATTGCATGCTCCAGAAAACGCCTTGCCTCGCGCCCATTGCCAAAATTTTCGTCTTTGAGCCGCTCCTCAAAAAATGGCAGCATCAACTCCCGCCAGCCGTCCTCCAGCCGGAAAGTTGCCTGTCCCGCCAGTGCTTCAAAAATATCCAGCATTTCCTCTGCCGTATAGGGCGAAAACTGAACTGTAAATGTAATCCTGCTGGCAATACCAGGGTTTTCACTCAGAAATTTTTTCATCTTATTGTTTTTTTCGTTAATCTTCCCGCCATAGCCCGCGAATATAATCAGCTTGTCATCGCTGTGGTCCTCTACCTCGATACAAAGCTGTGCCAGAGCCTCCTGTGAAAAATTGTCCGTCCGCTCAGCTTCATTGTAGTTTACAAGAGAATATGCCTCGTCAATGATGATGATATCATTTCCCTCAAAAATCTGGTGGACACGTTCAGAAGTCTGTCCGACATATTTCGCTTTCAGCTGCGTCCCAGTAACATAGGCAATCCGGCTGCCGCCTATAATGCCCTCCTCCGTCATCATTTCCGCAAAAAAACGCGCTGCTGTTGTTTTTGCCGTTCCCGGCGGCCCGATAAACGCCAGCACCTTATGAATCGGCGGAGAAACAAGGCTGTATTCCTCCCGTTTCCGCGCAAACTGATACACAGCCGCCAGCTTGCAGAGGGTGCGTTTCATTTCTTCCTGCCCAATAACCTGCCTGCAAAGTCTTTGGTAGGCTTTCGTATCCTCCGGGACAATTACGCGGGAAACTGTCCGCCGCGGATGCTCTATGTCGTCAGACTGACGCGCAAGCGCGAATTTTCCATATTCCACATACCCCCTTAAAAAATCATATTCATATGGGGTGAGCCGCCGCTCGTATTTATTCCCATGCTCCAGTTCACCCACGTCTGCAATCAGTTCCGCAAAGCGCAGACGGTCGCCGTTGAAGCGGAACATTCCTTCATCGTTGATAATGATATAATCAAAGCCCTGGTTTTTGAAAACCGCGTAAATCTTCCGCACTGCCGTTTCCGCATCTGCCTTTGAAAGTTTCGAAACGAAAAGTCCGTTGTCATATGCTTTCTGTTCCATTTCCTGAAGCTGTTTTTCATTCAAAGCAATCACCTCTGCGCCTATTTTACAATGGAGCGGCATAAAAGGCAAGCATGAAAACTGTATCCGCAGACCGCCGCATATTTCCCTCTGCCCCGTCATAAACTTCCTTGGAACTTTTCAAAGGAGGGCTGCCGCATGGATTTTGCCGCAGCATATATCCGCGTTTCCACAGAGGAACAGACAACGTATTCCCCTGCAGCGCAACTGGAAGAAATCAAAGAATTTGCCCGTAAGAACGAATACTGTATCCCAAAGGAGTGGATTTTTATTGATGAAGGTATCTCCGGGCGGAAAGCCGAAAACCGCCCCGCTTTCCAGCGTATGATACGACTTGCGCGCCAGAAAAACAGCCGTTTGCAGGTAATCCTTGTGCATAAATATGACCGCTTTGCCCGCAGCCGAGAGGATGCTGTGCTTTATAAATCCCTGCTGAAAAAAAACGGCGTAAAGGTGATTTCCATAAAGGAGCCTGTGCCGGAGGACGATAAATTCGCCGTCATTTATGAAAGCATGCTGGAAGCAATGGCAGAATATTATTCCCTGAATCTTGCGGAGGAAGTACATAAAACTATGCAGAAAAAGGCGGAACAGGGTGAATGGCAGACCGCCGCCCCCTTCGGCTACCGAAATGAAAATAAAAGCCTTTCCGTTGTGCCGGAAGAAGCGAAGGCAGTACGCTGGTTGTTCCAGCAGTATGCGGCTGGCACGTCCCTCCCCACCCTTGCGCGGCAATTGAATGAAATGGGACTGCGCACACATCAGGGCAACACTTTTGAAAGCCGTGCTGTCCGTTATATCCTGAATAATCCCGTCTACTGCGGCTATTTGCGCTGGACGCCGGGCAGACGTGCAGACAGGGATTATTTCACGCCTGCGGCAATCCTTTCCAAAGGCGGTTGGAAACCAATCGTCACAGAAACGCTTTGGGAAAGCGTTGTCCAGCGTCTGCAAAGCGAACGCCAGCCGGAACGCCGTCCGCGCCCTACAGAAAGTCATTGGCTTTCCGGTATGGTAAAATGCTCTGCCTGCGGGCACAGCCTTGCGTTTGGGGCGCAGTTCAAAAACGGCGCGCAGCAAATGCAGTGCAGCGGGTACAGTCATGGAAAATGCAGCGTATCACATGCCATTTCGACCGCACGCCTGATTCCCGCCCTGCTCTCTGCAATAGAAACAGCCGCCAGAAATGCCCTGCCGTTTTCGTATGTGATTCAGCAAAAACCACAGACACAGGAAAACGAGGAACGCGCCGCTATTACCTTGCTTTTGGAAAAAGCCAGACTGCGCCTGCGCAAAGCAAAAGATGCCTACCTCAATGGCATTGACACGATGGAGGAATACCGCGAAACAAAAGCAAAGGCGGAATCGGAAATCGCAGAGTTAGAGAAGCGGCTGTCCCTGATCGTCCAGCAATCTCCATCGGAGAGCTTTTCCGTACCGCCCTTGCCCGACTTTTTCCGCTCGGACGATTTTTCTATGGAAGAAAAGCGGCTTGCCCTGCAAGCCATACTGGAAACGGCTGTGTTTGAAAAAAAATCTGACTGCCTGAAAGTTATTTTCCTTTGGAGTTAATGGTAAAATTATTAAAATCAGGACGGGTCATGTACATGAAAAATGAGAAAGTCCTATTTCTATTCACCGTTTCCCCTCCTCCGCCGCCTGCCAGTTCCAGTTTCGCCCGTTTTTCTTCCAAAGGGGTGTATTTTTCTTTAGTTGGGAAATTCCATTGTTTCCGGGCTGCGCAGTTTCTGGTGCTTATAAATCGGAACATTATATTTCTGCCCCAACGCACGGACAAGGTCCTTATAGCAGCCCTTCATTTTATCATGGAAAACAATTGCTTCTATGCCGCCCTCAATCGCGTCAATGCAGGCCGAAGCACGTTCCACACCTGTCTCGTTCTCATATTCTCCTGTCACCAGCCACTGGTTCGCAATGATATGCGTTACACCGAACGCTTCATTTTCGCCCCACTGTGTGAACACCGCTTCCGCAAAATTCGGCTCAAAATGCACACCGCCCACGCAGAGCAGATTATGCACGCGCCTGCCATCGTCTGTAAAAATTTTTGTCAGGGAGCGTGCCAAAGCTCTGGCTGCCTCTTTATTATTCCAGCTTTCCAGTTCGCTGCCAACTTCAATATCCACCATTGCCACAGGGAATTTTTTCAAAAGCGTCGGGTCACCCACATCATGATGCACACCGGACCAATGCGTTGCCTCGGTTACAGTACGGAAATCGTCCAGCCCCAGTTCCTTTCTGTTCTTCTCTACCGCAAGCATAAGATTACGCATATACCGCGGTCTTGCCGCACCATATTCACCGGAATTGACATCTCCAAGGGAATGTACCGTCAACACCTTTTCCAGCGCATGCGCACCCTCATGCCATGTCACCATGCCGGAGATATCAAAATCCGCGAAATGTTCGTTCATCTCCGGCAGGAGTTTTTCGTAATGCAGGCAGATCGCCTCATGTGTCGGCACAAAGTAAAACTCATCGCCCGCCGCATCTGTATGTTTCATAACTTCCTGCCCGTCAAACGAAAATCCCGCCTTTTCCGTAAAAAAGCCTTCTTCCTCCAAAATGTCCCAGACATGGCAGGACACATATCCAAAATCCCTGTCTGTGTTGATGAAATATACCGCTTTTTTTCCGCTCATGTTCTTCCCTCCTGATTTCTTCATTTGTTCTCCACATAAATTCATTTTCCGTAAAACAGAAAACGGCAGTGCTTATGGAGCAATGCCGCTTTTCGGAACAGCAACTTGCCATTCAAATTTATTTTATTCAGCGCAATATCGCATTCAGTGTTTCCAGCAGTTTTTCAATATTGATAGGCTTCGCGATATGCCCGTTCATGCCGCAGCGCAGAGCCTCCTGCCTGTCTTCCTCAAAAGCATTTGCAGTCATTGCCAGTATCGGAATCGAAGCCAGTTCTGCATTCTCCAACGCTCGGATATTTCTCGTTGCTTCGTACCCGTCCATCTCCGGCATCTGCACATCCATCAGGACTAACTGGTAATATCCCGGTTCGGAACGTTTCAACATCTCAACAGCAATTTTCCCGTTTTCCGCAATATCTATGCTGAATCCCGCTTCTCCAAGAATCGCCGAAGCAATCTCCTGATTCAGCACGTTATCCTCTGCTAACAGAATGCGTCCCGTATGGATAGAAGTGAGCATTTCCGTTTCTTCCTTGACGCCAGCAATCTCCGGGTTTACAACAGAATACAGGCAGCTGCGCAGCTCTGAGAAGAACAGCGGCTTGCTGCAAAATGCCGTTACGCCAGCCTCTCGTGCCTCCTCCTCAATATCCGACCAGTCATATGCCGTCAATACGATAATCGGCACATCATCACCCATTTCCTTTCGGATGCGCCGCGCAACCTCTATCCCATTCATATCCGGCATCAGCCAGTCAATCAGGTATACACTGTATGTATCATCACGCATGACCGCCTGGCGGGTACGCAGTACAGCCTCCCGTCCGGAAAGCGTCCATTCTGCCCGCAGACCAAGCTGCTGGAGCATGTAACTCACGCTGTCACAGGTATTGAAATCATCGTCCACAACCAGGGCGCGGCAGCCTTTCAGTCTGGGAATTTCCTGTACCGCCTTCGGCTCCACACTCAGGCGCAGAGTCAGGTTGACAATAAATTCCGTCCCTACGCCCTGCTCGCTTTTTACCTCAATCGAGCCATGCATCATATCCACGATATTTTTCGTGATTGCCATGCCCAGCCCCGTTCCCTGAATGCCGCTGATAGTCGAATTTCTTTCCCTTTCAAACGGCTCAAAGATATGTGTCACGAATTGCTCGCTCATGCCGATGCCCGTATCCTTGATACGGAATTCATAATTTGCATAACCCTGCGGCGCACCGGATTTCTGCGTAATGCGCATACTGACAATGCCGCCCGCGCCCGTATATTTGATAGAATTACCAAGCAGGTTCAAAAGCACCTGATTCAGCCGCAGTTTATCACAGTAGATTTCTTCATCCAGTACGTCAACCGCGTCAATATATAGATCCAGCTGCTTCGTATGGATATCTGCCTGCACAATACTTCGCAGACCATGCAGGATATCCGGCAGGCTGCACAGCGACTCTTCCAGATGCATCCTGCCGCTCTCAATGCGGCTCATATCCAGCACATCATTAATCAGGCTGACCAGATGGTTGCCGGAAGTCAATATCTTTTTCAGGTATTCCAATACCTGGTCTTTTCTGTCTATATGCGTGATAGCCAAAGTTGTAAAACCGACAATCGCGTTCATCGGCGTACGGATATCATGCGACATATTGGAAAGGAACACGCTCTTTGCCTTGTTTGCACGGTTCGCCTGGAAAAGAGCGTCCTCCAGCAGTGCAGTCTTTTCCATTTCCCGGCGTGTTTCTCCGTCAACATTGCGGAAACCCAGCACGATGCCCCTGCGGCTGTCCCATGACCCTGCACGCACCATTTTAATCTGGTAATAGCGGATTTCCCCATCAATAAACGCACGATAATTGGTATAATATGTATTTTTGTTTGTCAGCTCTATCACCAGCCGCTCCGGAGCACATGCCTCCGTCAGAGCCTCTCTGTCGTCCACATAAACAAGCCGCTGTATGTAATCTTCCATACATTCCTCGTAAAGCAGTTCTCCTGTGAAAGCGTTCTCAAACGCCCCGTCCAGCGCGTCCGGATTCCGCAGCGGCGTGCCAATTCCGGTATCCAAATCAAAATGGCAGATTAAATTATAGTCCGTCCCCAGCGCGTGTATCAGCTCCATCTGACGCTGTTCGATTTCCGAACGCTCCTGCTGTTCTTTCAGCTTCTGCGCTGTGCAGTCCAGCAGGAACCGCTGATAGAACATTTCGCCGTTTTCCTCCACCAGCTTTACGTTCCCCATAACATACAGAACAGACCCGTCTTTATGTTTCACCCGGTAAGAAACACTCACGTTGTCCCCTACCGTTTCAAGCGTTTCTATGCACTCCCGCAATTTTATCCTGTCCTCATCCAGAACAGAAGGCGCAATCATGTTGAAGCCTGCCGAAATCATTTCTTCAACTGTATCATAACCCAAAATACTGAGCGCGGCGCGGTTGATACTAAGCACGCGTGAACCGTCCAGCGAATGGCACATCACGCCGCAGTCCATTGTAGTGAAAATCGTTTCCAGTGTGCGGTTCTGCTGTATAATTTCTTCCTCATAGGCACGTTCACGCGTAATATCAATACCTACGCCAACCGTGCCCATAACGCTCCCGTCCAAATCGTACAAAGGGGATTTATAGGTCGTCAGAAGCATCGTGCCCTCTTTTGTCTGCACGATTTCCTCCGCAATGCACGTTTCCATCCTGCGCATGACCTCCCGCTCGGATTCAATGCACGCAGGGTCGTCATGCTCTACATCCCAGATATACGCATGCCCGCGCCCTTCGACCTGCCGTTTCGTTTTATGGACCGTCTTACAGAAACTGTCATTCACTTTTTCATGTATTCCGTCCTTATCCTTAAACCAGATAAGGTTTGGCACACTGTTTATAGTTGCCTCCAGATAGTGGCTTGTCTGCCATGCATCTTTTTCCCGCTTGCAAGCCTCCTGCCAGCGCAGGAAACGGAATCGCACTTCTTCCTCTGAAAACGGCATTGTCCAAATATCCCTGACCCTATCCAAAAACTCCGTCAAAACGGCTGTCTGTTCCTTATCCGCCAACAAAATCAGCTCTGAGTTTTCCCGCTTGACTTTTGTCAGCGTACTCATTTTTTTCTGGATATCCTCCCCTTCAAAGCACGCAAAAATCACATCCGCCTTTGCGGCAAACTCCGAGGACGGCTGTTCGCTTTCTGTGAAGGTATGGGTAAAATTTTTCATCGGCAGCATTTCTTTTATGATTTCAAAAACTTTGCAATGGCGGCCAACGAAATAAAATTGTAAATGACAGTGGTACATAACTGTTCCCTCCGTGCGTTCTGCAAAGATTATGTCGCATCATTTCTCGATCTGCGGGAATTTCCTCCCTTCTTCACTCCATCCGGAATGAAAACAAAAAATACATTCCAGCCGCGTTTTCTCTGTCCCGCCAGGGAAGACATTCCATAAGCATTAGTGATTTTATTTTAAGCGATTATGAGGTGTTTTGTCAATGTTTGGATTCCTTTTTCATATACCAAAATACCAGCCGAAAAAGAAAACTGTCCGCAAAGTCAGATAAAACTTCATCTCACTTTACGGACAGTCCCTTATGCGTTCATTGCAAGCCTAAGCAGCGTCCCAATACCGATTGCGCATAGCCCGAACCCGCCGACCAGCAGGCGGCTGACAAGCCTTCCATGCTTAAAATCCACAATATACCGGATATGGGAAAGCCGCCAGTCCAACAGAGCAGCAAGCAGCAAAATGCCTCCACCGCTCCAGCAGAACAGGCAGAACATGAAAACCTTTTCCATAGCCCTCCCAATGACAGACCTAATTACAGGGCTGCCCACGCTTTATTTCTTCCAGTATATTCTCAAGCAGCACGTCTGAAAACAGTTTTTCGTCCGGAATCCCCCGCACATGCTCCGGAAGGGCTGTCCCTGCCTCGTCTTTCAGCGTCTGCGGCGCAAAGGCGGTATCTGCTTCCCGCAGCATCGGCACATCGAACAGACTGTCCCCTGCCGCAAAGGCAAATACCCCATGAAATCGTTCTTTCAGCCGCCGCAGTGCCGTTCCCTTATGCAGACGTTTCGGCAGAACGTACAGTTTTTCGCCGTTCGTCAAAATATCTACCCGCGTCAAATCCAATGCATGCGCCAGCCCTGCTATGCTCCGCTCCGTATTCCCGCTTTTCGTAAACAGAAATAAGTCGCAAATATTCCGTACCTCAAAAGACACATCTGAGTCATGTTCCAATATCCGCGCGGCAAGCAGAAGTTCCTCTGCCGCCTCCCGCGCCAGACGCAGGGATTCATGATACCAGGCCTGCTCCGGTTCTCCGTCCACAAGCAGGACGCCTCCGTTGCAGACCAGGGCAAATTCCGGTTCACCCAGAGAAATTCGTCGATACTGTTCTTCTGTCCGCGTTGTCAGCGGCACAAAGCAGGTCTTTCGGCGGACCTCCTGCAAAAGCGCCAGAGAATATTCGCTCATAAACGAAATTTCCCTGCCCTCATAAATTTCTACACAACGTTTCTCTTTGCCGATATCCCGTTTATAGGAATAAATCAGCGTATTATCTAAATCCGAACAAAACAGCTTCATAAACGCTCTCAGCTTTCTTTTGTCCGCATGATGCTTTTGCGCAGAAGGTCCACAGGAATCATCGTCAGCGCAAGCAGAGCCGCAACAATCCAGCCTTTTATGCCAAACGGCACACAGCTGAAAATATCACCGATAAAATGCAGGGCAGGCACAGGCAGCAGCCCAACGTTTACAATAACAGCCTGCACCGCAATAATCGTAATAAACACCTTCATAAAGCCTGTATTCTGGTTAAGTCCTTTGAATATGGCAAATCCATCATCGCGGACATTAAAGCCATTGCAGAGCGCGCTGAGAATGAACAGTACGAAATACGCCGTTTTCCATTGTGCGTCTGTTTCAAAAAGGCTGCCGAAGAATGGCAGTTTCAGGAAAACAAAGCTGATTACCGTCAGCCAGATGCCCATAATAACAATCTGCGTCATCATTTTCCTGCTTACAATGCTTTCATCTCTTCGTCTCGGTTTCTCCTGCATATACTGCTCAATCGCCGGTTCATTCCCCAGCATGATTGCGCCCAAACCGTCCATTACCAAATTGACAAACAGCAGATGCGTTACCTTCAACGGCTCCTCAATGCCGAAGAATGGCGCGATTGCGCTGACAACAACAGCCGCTACGTTGATTACAAGCTGGAACTTGCAGAATTTCAAAATATTATGATAAATGGTACGTCCGTACCAAATTGCGTCTTTGATTGACTTAAAGTTATCGTCCAGAATAACGATTTTTCCGGCTTCTCTTGCCGCCTCTGTTCCGCTGCCCATGGCAAAGCCCACATCGGCGCGTTTCAGCGCGGGAGAATCGTTTACGCCGTCGCCTGTCATGCCGACTACCAGATTCATCTCCTGACAGAGCCGCACCATTCTGGATTTATCCGTGGGCAGTGCGCGTGCAATCACGCGAATCTGCGGCAATATCGCCTTAACCTCCTCATCGGACATCTCATTCAGTTGTGCCGAGGAAATTGCTCTTTCCGCGTCATTGCGCAGAAGCCCTGCATCCTTCGCGATAGCAACAGCTGTTTCCAGCCTGTCTCCCGTAATCATAACGACCTGTATTCCGGCATTCTGCACCTCCGCGATTGCTTCCCGCGCCTCAGGACGCACATCATCACGGATTGCCGCAAGACCGATGATAGTAATATCATCATTGATAACGTTTTCCGTCATCGCTTTTTCGGAATAGCCGAACGCAAGCACACGCATCGCGCGGGATGCAAGTTCCTCAATCCTCTCGTTCAAAGCCGCAAGGTTCATTTCGCGGATCTCTCCATCCGCGTCCAGATAATGCCCCGCAGAAGCAAGCAGACGTTCCGGCGCACCCTTGTAAAATGTTTTGCCAATGCTTTCAATCCGCGCCTGACTGAATTTATTCGTGGAATTAAAGCCCTGAGCAGCCGTAACCTCGCGCGCCTTATCCGCCTGCAGGGAAGCCCATGTTTCCTCCCCGATGAATTTCATCAGGGCCTGGTCTGTCGCGTTGCCGCCAATGACTTTATGGGAGGAGTCGAACATGGACTGCGTGTTTTTGCCAATTGCCAGATTCAGCAGGTCTTTCACCTTGCCGCATCCTGCAACATTGACTGTTTTCCCATCACCGGTCAGGAACTCGACCACTTCCAGAGAGCCTTTCGTAATCGTCCCCGTTTTATCGCTGAACAGGATATTCAGGGAGCCCGCCGTTTCAATACCTTCCGCTTTTCTGACAAGCACGTTATGGTCAAGCATTTTCTTTGTATTCTGCATCAGCACAAGTGAAATCATCAGCGGCAGGCCTTCCGGCACAGCACAGACGATGATTACGACTGCAAGCGAAACCGCGCGCACGATATCCTGAATAACAGGCGTTACGCCAAGCGCGATATACGCGGAAACACCTCCGGCGGAAAAAATGAAATATGCCAGATACAGCACCGCGATCACGATTGCGCCAATATAGCCAAATGTTGAAATCTGTCCCGCCAGCTTTGTCAGCTTCACTTTCAGCGGTGAATCCGGCTCATCTTCCTGCATTTCCTCCGCCATCTTGCCCATCATGGTCTTCAGCCCAACCCGGCTGACGTCCAATACACCTTCCCCATCAAAGACCACCGCGCCTCTGAACAGGGAATGTTTGTCAACAAAGGTTTCGCCAGTGATTTCCTCTGCAAGCCGCACACCTTCCTCCGCGGCGAATTTTTTGCATTCTTCCGCTTCACCGTTCAAGGCGGAGTTATCCACCCGTAAATCCCCGTCAATGAGGATACCATCTGCCGGAATCTTATCACCGGACTGCAGCAGGATTTTATCTCCCACAACAACATCATCTACATCTATAACGGAAATTCCGCCGTTACGGTACGCCTTACACTGGTCCTTTTTCGTGCTGTCTTTCAGCTCACGGTATTTCATATCGCTCGCGACCTCTGTTTTTGCCGAAACAAACGCCACAATCAGTACCGCGACAATCGTGCCGATGGGCTCGTAAATTTCCGAATAGCCCAGGAAAAACATCACAATCATCAGCGCGGCAATCGCCAGCAATATACGAATCATCGGGTCCTGAAATGTCTCCTTAAAGGCATCCCAAAATGTCGTTGGCTCCGAATCCGGTATCATATTGGAGCCGTGTTCCAGCCGCGAAGCTTCGGCTTCCTTGTCCGTCAGTCCATTATATTTCATCTCATCCTCCTGTCTTTCCGCACAAGCGGAAATTAACGAAAGGAGCCCATGCGCATTTGCGTCAAGGCCCCTTCTTTTTTGATTAAAACCTTGAGGGCTTTGCCCTCAGTCTCCCACCCGCTTTCTTTCACAGAAAGTGGGACAAAGAACTTTATTGCGGAAAACTGCGTTTTCCGAAGCCCCAAATTGATATATCTTCCATCGCATGAAATGCGATGGCAACCCGGGTCAAGTGCTGGAAACCCTTGCGGGGTTTGGGGCAGAGCCCCAAGGTTTTCAGCTCTCCTGTTTAATTCCTCTGGATATACCTGTTTGCCAGTTCCCCCAGCCCGGGGTCAGTTGTTCCCTGCCCAATGGCATTGAATTTCCATTCGCCATTATGGCGGTAAACCTCACCGAAAATCATTGCCGTCATATTGGAGTAATCTTCTGTCAGGTTATATTTGCAGATTTCCTTGTTTGTTTTCCCGTCCACCAGACGGATAAACGCATTCTGAATCATACCGAAATGCTGCTGCCTCTGCACTGCCTGATAGATATTGACGACCAGCACAATTTTATCATATTCTGCCGGAATACCTTCCAAATCCACAATAATCTGTTCGTCATCGCCTTCACCCGCACCTGTCAGGTTATCGCCCATATGCTGTACCGTACCTGTCGGATGGCGCAGATTACCGAAGTAAACAATATCTTCTTTATAGCTCAGCTTTCCGTCATGAAGCAAAAGAGCGGATGCATCGCAGTCAATAGGCTGCGGCTTCGGCGCAAAAAAACCTTTAGAGCGTTTTACCTCGTCCCAGCCAAGCCCGATAATGACTTTGGAAAGCCCTGCGCTTTCTTTTGTTAAGCTCACCTTTTGTCCTTTTTGCAAACTGATAGACATAATTTTGTCCCTCCTTACACAATCTTAATCCACATCTACCCCAAAATTCGCACAGAGCGCGGCAAGTCCACCCTGATAGCCGCTGCCAATCGCGTTGAATTTCCATTCGCCATTATTCCGGTAAAGTTCACCAAAAACAACTGCCGTTTCGATAGAGAAATCCTCGCCCAAATCATAGCGGAGCAGTTCCTCTCCAGTTGCTTCATTGTAAATGCGGATAAACGCATTATCCACCTGCCCGAAGTTCTGGCGGCGTTCTTCTGCTTCGTAAATCGTGACGGTAAAAGCGATTTTTGTCACATCCGCAGGCACCAGAGATAAGTCAAATTTAATCTGCTCATCATCACCTTCGCCCGCACCTGTCAGGTTATCGCCCATATGCTCCGCACAGCCGGAAGGATGTTTCAGATTGCCATAAAAAACAAAATCCTCTGTTTTGGTAACCTTTCCGCTGTCCGCCAGCAGAAACGCAGCCGTATCCAGGTCAAAATCTCCGCCTGTGTCATAGCGGTTGGTATCCCAGCCAAGCCCGACAACGACCTTTGTCAGCCCGGGATTGCCTTTTGTCAGGCTGACCTTCTGTCCTTTTTGCAGGTTTACTCCCATTTCCAAATCCTCCTTTATGCCACTTCAATACCATAATGTCCGCAAAGCGCGGCAAGTCCACCCTGAAAACCACTGCCTATGGCGTTAAACTTCCATTCGCCATTATGGCGGTAAAGCTCACCAACAACAACAGCCGTTTCGATGGAGAAATCCTCACCCAAGTCGTAACGAATCAGTTCTGTATTTGTAGCTTCGTCCACAATGCGGATAAACGCATTGGAAACCTGTCCAAAATTCTGACGACGTTCCTCCGCTTCATAAATTGTAACGGTAAAAGCAATTTTCTGCACATTTGCGGGAATCTTCGTCAAGTCAACCTGGATCTGCTCGTCATCGCCTTCGCCTTCACCTGTCAGGTTATCGCCCATGTGTTTTAGAGCTCCGCTGCCATGCTCCAGATTGCCGTAGAATATAAATTCCTTTTCTGTGATGCATTTTCCATTTTCGCCCAGCATGAACGCCGCCGCGTCCAAGTCAAAATCCGCACCGGAATCATAAGCGTTTACATCCCATCCAAGCCCGACCATGATACTTTTCAGCCCGGGGTTCTCCTTTGTTAAATCTACCTTTTGTCCCTTAGATAAATTGATTGGCATTGCTATTACCTCCTTAAACAATACAGCTTATTATTTTTTTGTGCCTTTCGGCATGTGATACTGTTTTTCAAAGTCGGCCTTAATCGCCTCAAGCCTCACCTGGTCTTCTTCGCGTTTCTTCTTCGCATTTTCCTGTATCTGGCGTGTTTCTTCAATACCATTAACAATTGTGCGCCATGTATTTTCCAAAGTTTCTATCTGAATGGAACTGCCTGTTGCAAGCCTTGTTGTCATTTTTGCCTGTTCCACAGTATTCCTTGCGTTCTTCATGAGCATTTCATTTGTTTTTTCATCAAGCGCAGCCATTGCCTCCGCCTGTAATCTCTGCCGTTTCAGCATAATCGCCTGTGCAAGAGCCTGCTTGAATACAGGCAGTGTAATAATGAACGCCGAATTGATTTTGCGGACAAGATTCATATTGCTGAACGCCATCGTTTTCATCATAGGAATAGACTGCATTGCCACGTTCTCCGCAATACGCAGGTCCTGAGTCCTCTGCTCCAAAAGTATCAGTGACTGGTTCAGGCTCTGTATTTCAAATTCGATGGAATTATCGCCCGTCTGCGCCATATCCTCCCTTCTCTGCGCGATGTACGCCTCAATCTCCTTGCAGCCCTGTTCGCCCGCAAGGATATATTTTACCAGTTCATGATAATAATTCACATTCGCCTCAAACATCTGTTCCAGCTTCCGGTTAGACTGCTTGATTTCCCCTTCGTACCGTTTCAGCTGCACATAGATTTTATCGACTTCCTCACCCATCGTATGGTATTTTGCCAATATCTTTTCCAGCTGCTTGCGCAGATTACCAAACAGCTTTCCGAACAGACCGGGCTTTTCCTTGATTTCCTCAATGTCAAACTTGGACATAATTTTTGCCAGCGTATCCAGCATGACCCGTGATTCATCAATCTGTGCCATGTTCATGCTGTTCAGCACAATATCCGACGCCTTGGAAATCTCCTCCGCCGCCGATGCACCAAAGGAAACGATGCTTTCCATGTTGTATACTTCAATCTGGCTTGCCAGCGCGTCCACCTCCGCGGAATTGACAAGCTGCTGGTTCATTTTTTCCCTGTCCGCCGCAATATCATATTCCTGTACCGCCTGCATCTCCTGCACTTCCTGCACCTCCATAACAGGCTGTGGCTCTTTCTTTGCAAAATCCAAACCCATGACTCATTTCCCCCTTTTGAATATTCTATCTCGCCACGAAGGGCGTGTGCCATGCGGAACGCCCGCAAACTCCGGTGCCCGCAGGTCATACAGGTAATCGCCGATGCGATATTCCTCCGCCAGCTGTTTATTAAAATAGTTTTCTATATTTCGATAACCCGTAGGTACAAAAAACACAACGTCAAACCCTATCAGATTCAGGAACGCCGTTAAAATGCAGTCCTCCAGAGAGGGCATTGCCTCCTCCGTCAGGATATAGAGCAGTTTCGGGTTTTTCTTTGTAAAATCAAAGCCCTGTATCATCCGCAGAATCTGCCTGTCCAGATTCAGCGCGGTGGAAACAATCGTGTACTCCGTACCGTTCTGGAATGTTCCGCGTATCGTTTTCTGCGTCAGTAAAAGCTGTAGCTTGTCCAAAATATGTTCCTGCATTTCCTCCCGCAGAAAACCGTACTGATAAGCCGAATGCGCCTTAATTTTCTCCCTTTGCAGCTTTCCGTTTTTCAAGAACGTTACCGCATAAGGCTTGATGGGATTTTCGTCTGTCGGCTCTATGAACGGTGCTTTGCGTATTACAAACGTATCCGCTGTTACCAGTTTTTTTACATCCGCCCAATACTGCTGGATATTACCATCCTTCACACCAGATACTTTCGCAAAAAGCACCGGCAGCATTGCCGTATTTCCTGTCGTATCAAAATTCGGGCGGTATTTCAGTTCCTCATCCCAAAGTATTGCAATTTCCTCATACATCGTCCGCAGCGTCACGCTGTCTGCTTTTGCATACTGCTGTATGCGGTAAAGTCCGCTGTCCCCATAAAGGCTTGTATCCAGCTCCCGTTCCGCACGGTAGGCGTCCGTATCCAGACGGACGGCAGCATCCTCCCCGGGAAATTTTTCCAGCCTGAGCGTTTCCGGGTAATTTTTGTCAAACAGCCATTGGTCTGCAAGGCAGCATTCCCGCGCCAAATCGGGACGCAGTATCAAAACATCTGTCGGCAGACAGGACAGCAGCCTCATAAACGCCGCTTCCGCTGTGTTCCCACAGCCTCCCAGATAGATAAAACAGGGAAACAGACGTTTTTTCCCGCCGGAAAACAGCTGCGGCTGATAACGTTTCAGCCAGCATAACAGCGTTACGCCCCTGTTTACCACCCTGTTGACAGGCTCCTTCTCCGTCCCATCCAAAAGTATTTCGACAAACGCCGCCTGCATCAGCTTTTGCAATTCAAGGTCTGATGGGAAACTGATATTCTTCCTTAAATCTAAAACCGCCTGTTCGCAGTCCCTGTAATTCTGGCGGGAAACTGCTTGAATTTCCTCCACCGTCGGCTTGGGTATGGCATTTTCCACAATAACAACCGGGCGTTTCTTCCGTTTCATCTCCAAATAAAAGCGGTGCAGTTCGCCCTGATAGGAGGAAGCGTCCTCTGCGCCGTTTATCCTGCAAAAGCAGTTGTAAAAAAACCTCGCATCAGACCCTCTTTCCTGCGGCTCCTTCAATATATCCTCCAACCCAAAGCCTTCCAGCCATGCGTTGGTACACCGCTGTATTTCCGGACGCGCCCCTGTGATCTGCTTTGTACGCCGTTCACGTTCCGCATCCTCCTGCAAACGTTTCAGAGAAAAGCCCTCCGGAAACGCCGTCATGTTTGGCGTCTGGTATGCTCTCGATGCCTCGGAACGCGGGTCAAGCTTCAGATATGCAGTATCACCCTCCGTCTGCAAAAGCACAACGTCACTCCCTGCACCGGAAAGCGCACACAGCAGTTTCCATTCATAATAGCTGACGTTCCCCGCATATAATATCTTCGATGGCGACTTTCCTTCCGGACGGTTCACGACCCGTTCAAATTTATAATACAGCCAGCACATGAATTTTACATACGCGTTTCGGAGTATGTTTTCCGTTTTGCCCTCCCTGCGTATCCCGTCCAACGTATCATACAGGACGGCGGCAAGTATCCGGCGGCGTTTTTCGTCCAGCCTCGGAAGCCATTTTTTCAGCCTGTTTTCCAGAAAACCCATGCTCAACTCAAAATCTGTACCCAGAATACTCTCGAAATACGCAAGATTTTGCCTGTCTGGATTTGGAATTTTGCCATCCAGAACAACACCCTTCTGTCTGGCAGCTTCATAGTATTTCTTCAAAAACACTCCGATTTCCTCATTCCAGCCGTTAATACGGTAAAAGAACACAGCTTTGCCCGTTCTGGCATCCAAATCCGAAAAATATTCTTCCAAATTTTGAAGTATCCCTTGCGTCAACATACACCGCCCCGTCCTTTTCCAGCATTATTTCAACTTTCTGCCGCACAGCCCAACACCCAGCACAGCCCCAACTGCACCGCCCGCAATATGCGAAAGGTTGGAAACCGAATCTCTGATAAAAATACCGTTTATCACTTCTCCGCCAATATAGATCACCGCCACCAGCAGGAACGTCAACGGGATTTCCCCCTCCTTCACGCTTACAAACGAAGACAGCAGTATCAACGCGAACGCCACACCGCTTGCGCCCAAAAGCTGCACCTGCGGAAACAGGGCAAAATTCAAAAGCCCCGTCACAAACGCCGTAATGAGGATAACAAACAACACCTCGCCCGAGCCGTATTTTTCTTCCAAAAGTGGCCCAATCACCAGTATCAGCATAATATTCCCAATAAAATGCTGCCAGCCGGCATGGCCAAAAACGTGCCCGAAAAAGCGTACCCATGTCAAAGGGTCTGTCAACGGGGCACGGTAAACGCTGAAAAACAGGTCATTTGTCCCTCCACCCGTTACCTGCGCCAAAAGCAGAGCAACCAGAGAAAAGAGCGTAAACCCTAAAATCACAGGGGAGTTGAACGATATTTTTATTTTCTTTTCAGCCAATTTATTTTCCCCTTCCAAATACTTTTGGATATTATATTCCTACAAGCGTATACCTTAGTATAGCAAAAACCGCCTTTTTGGGCAATCCTATTCAAATCATTTCTTTTATATTAAGAAAATTTTAGGAATTTCTTATACAAATCCGCGCACAAACGCCGCAACCGTCCGGTAATCCACCGCGAGGTTGATATTCTGCCCGCTGTCAAATCCCGCTGTACTGATACCGATAATCTCACCCTGCATATTCAACACCGCCCCGCCGGAACTGCCGCTGGAAATCGGTGCAGTAAATTGTATCATATCCACATCGCCTATCGTACGAAAGCCGGAAATAATCCCATCCGAAACGGAGTTGAACAGCCCCAGCGGGCTTCCGATTGCCACAACCTTCTGTCCCCGTACAAGCGGTTTATCTCCTTTATAAAGCGGAATCGGATTCAGCATTTTATCAATACGGAGAATCGCCAAATCCTGAAAATGATTATATTTAATCAGTTCGTCCGATTCATATATGGTTTCGTCGTCCTCAATCCGCACAGAATAAGATACGCCCTTTCCCGCAACATGGTGGTTTGTCAGTATGTATCCGCCTTTCCCGATCATAATGCCCGAGCCTGTGCAGACAACCTCCCCTTCCGGGTCATGCACAGCAATCATCACAACGGAAGACGCAAGCCGCGCCAGTTCTTCAAACTCCAATTCCCTGCGTTCCGGTACTCTGCCGGTATTTTCCTGACTGGATGCGGCAGGACGTTCCACGTCTGCCCCGCTCCGCCTTGCTTTTCTGTCTGTGCGTTCTATGCTGACCGCCTTTGTCGTCCCACAGCTTGCCGCCTGAGGCCGTTCCCTAACCTCTGCCCACTCATGGGTATAGGGCGGAATTTCCAGATTCTTCGTTTCTCCTAGTGTTACAGCCGCAGAAAGCCCTTTCAGCTCCTCCGCAAGCACAATATCTCTGGCAGGCAGAAGCATCATCACATCTACCCCTAAAAGCGTCAGAAAATAACAAAAAAGATATTCTTGTAATTTTGCCGTTCCCGAATATACAAACTTTCGGTTCGTCTTTTCGTCCCAGCCATGCAGAAAGGATCCCATCAGGTTCTCCGTCCAAAACAGCATTTTGGTCAGGAAATTCCGTTCCATTGTTTCACTGGCGGCAGGCGTAAATGTTCGAAAGAGTTCGCATGCCTCCGAAAGCCCTTTGGAAAGCACAGCACGGAAAACACTGCCCGCTTTCGCTCCCTCCAAAGGGACGCCATTCTCCTGCTCCTTCCGCCATTCCTCGAACAGAGAAATATATTTCCCTGCCTGTTCAGGGGTCTGCAACTTCGGCAGTTCCCGCAGCCGCAAATAATGCCCCTGTCCGCACTCCTGTTTTTCCTTCCAAAGTCTGTCCATTTCCTGAATTTCCGTCAGGTAATTCGCTCCACAGCCAATGCACCTTATAAAATAGACATCGCGGCAGTTTGCTCTGTATCCGCCTTTTATACTGGAAAAAGACGAAATTGACGTTATTGACATAACGTTCCGCCTTGTTTGAAATCCACTTTTGTCCATATGCGTTCCCCCTGTCTGAAAGCCTCCGTTCTTTGTGAATATTATACCACTTATTTCCCAAAATGCACCTGATTTTCTACATAAACAGACATTTTTTTCTATGAAATGCACAATCAACAACCTGTTTTGCAGAACCAGAAAAAGACGTTTCCCATGGCCAGGAAAACGCCTTTTCAGCCCTTATGTACTTTTTTAGAATTTCTTTCTTGTCAGGAAATCAGGGATTTTGATTTCAGATTCAAAATCATCTAAATCTGCAAATCTTCTGGCTGGACGGGCCTCACCCTCCGGCTCTTTCGCCGGTTCTGCCGCCGCACGTTCCGGAACAGCAGTCTTTGCAGCTGCCGCCGCATCCTGTCTGGGGCTCTTCTGCTCAGGCGCAGCCTGCGGCATTTCGCCCTCCAATCCTGTCGCAATGACTGTAACAACAACCTCGTCCTGAAGGTCATCATTGATTGTCGTACCAAAAATGATCTCCGCCTCAGGGTCGATTGCCTCACGAATCAGGTCAGCAGCCTCCTCTGTTTCCATCAGACCAAGATTGGAATCGCCGCTGAAATTAATCAGCACGCTTCTCGCGCCTTCAATCGTCGTTTCCAGCAGAGGGCTCTGGATTGCCATTTTCGCCGCAACCTCTGCTTTATTTTCCCCGCTTGCATGGCCGATGCCCATATGCGCAATACCTTTATTTGCCATAACGGTACGCACGTCAGCAAAGTCCAAATTGATTACGCCGGGCTTGGAAATCAAATCCGCAATGCCCTGTACGCCCTGCCGCAGGATTTCGTCCGCCTTGCGGAACGCTTCTGTCAATGTTGTTTTTTTGTCAATGATGCTCAAAAGACGCTGGTTCGGAATAATAACGAGCGTATCCACACTTTTCTTCAGTTCCGAAATGCCTCTTTCCGCATTCATCATTCTCTTTTTGCCCTCAAAATTGAAAGGCTTTGTCACCACACCAACCGTCAGGATTCCTAGTTCCTTGGAAATCGCGGCGATTCTCGGCGCAGCGCCAGTACCCGTACCGCCGCCCATACCGGCAGTAATGAACACCATATCCGAGCCGCGTAAAGCCTGCGCAATCTCGTCCTGTGTTTCTTCTACAGATTTTTCGCCAATATCAGGGTTGCCGCCTGCGCCAAGACCCTTTGTCAGCTTTTCACCTATCTGTATCTTTGTCGTAGGCTTTGACTTTGCAAGAGCTTGTCCATCTGTATTGATAGAAATAAAATCCACGCCGTCCAAGCCATCTTCAATCATTCTGTCAACAGCGTTGTTGCCACCGCCGCCAACGCCGATTACTTTTATCTGTGCCATATTGCTCATTGGGATATCGAATTCGAGCAAAACAATCCCCTCCTAAGTAATGCCATATGCTTAATCATATTCATTATACACGAAAGAAAAGCCAATTACCAGAAAAAAAAGAGGTTTTATAAACTTTTTTCGCATTTATTTTCAGTCTGTTTCTATCATAAACTTTTTTTCAGTTTTATTCAATAAGAAAATGTATATTTTTATAAAAAAATTTTCTGTCGACAGTCCATCTTCCTGATTTCACTCTTTGTACACTCCTGTTCCTGCACTGTTCCGTTGACAGGAAAAGCAGTCCAAACCGCTGTGTTTTGCTGGATTTCTGTTTATGTAATTGATTTGTTGCATTGTTTTTTCACATAATGTGATGTTTTTGAAACTTTTTCATGGTATCCATGTCGGTATCTTTTCTATTATCACAATTATTCGTATAATCGTAGATATATTTCATGTTCCGCAATATTCAGCTGCCGGGCTGATGCCAGAATTCCAAACGCGGAAGTGTCCGGTAAATGGGGGGAGTAAAATCGTGGAATTTAAGGATCGTTTGAAATTTTTAAGAAAAGAAAAAAGGCTCACGCAAGTCAAACTTGGGGAAATGCTGAATTATGGATATACCGCAATTGCGAACTACGAATCCGGCAGAAATCAGCCTTCTATTCCCGATTTGAAAAAAATTGCGTCTATTTTTAATGTTTCTATGGACTATCTTCTGGGAGTGAATGACATTCGCCATCCTTATGTGATTGATGATAATTCGGCAAAATTCAATGAATTCCGCCGTTTTTACGCCCTCCTGAACGAGGACAGCAAAAGTGAACTTCTGCTTTACATGCAGTGGCTGGTCGAACGGGAAAACAAAGTGCGCAGTGTCGTCTATTACGAAGATACGGAAGAAAAGAATACCGTTCAGCGAGCCGCGCAGGAGCCGGAAGAATACCGCTAAACGAAAACGACGAACACCCCTCTGCGGCTATTCGTCGTTTTTCTTTTTCCACAGCACAACCTGAAATAAAACGGACACAGGAAAAATCCCCTGTGCCCATTCCATGCGGCAGACGCCGCCTTTTTATTGCTCCTTAATAATACCATTCTGATATGCATACAGCAGCTTTTCCAGCTCATTGATGCTGTCCTGCAATTTCCGTCCGATATCCGTATCCCGAACCAGAATCCGGTCCTGTGTATACTGCAGTGCCACCGTCGAAGAAAGAATATCCTTTTCTTCCGCGATTGCAACGTCTGTTGAAACAAACGGCTCATGCGAAACCAGAATCATACCATGAGAATTATAAATCAGCGTATACCCTGCAATGCCTGTCACCTTCTGATAAGCCTTGGCAAAACCGCCGTCAATCACGAACAGTCTGCCGTTTGCCTTAATCGGGCTTTCCCCTTTTGAAACCTTTACCGGCACATGCCCGTTTACGATATGGGAAGTTTCCGGATTTAGACCAAACGCCGCAAGCACGCGCTTACAGGTTGCCTCCTCGTTCCGCAGGGAATAATACGGATTGCTGACCTCTTTATGCGTTGCCTTATCGTCAATAAAATAACGTTCAAACGTTGTCATTTTCTTTTTGCCGAACAGAGGGGAATCCTCCCCACACCACATATACCAAATGATATCCATACATTCCCGTTTGCTTTCCGTATGCGGTTTATTAAAATAGCCCTCACGCACAGCACGCTCCACCGCATCAAGGTATTCCTTGCCGCAGTATTTTTTCCCGCGGAAGGTAACGGTCTTTAACGTGCCATCATCATTCATGGGAATGCCGCCGTGGAATAACAGGTTAGAATTAAATATTGTATACATGCTTCCTTTTGTATACAGTACCCGGATATGCTCCTGCAATTTTTCACTGTTGACAAAAGAGGATTTCACCTTTTCCATGACCGTATTCTCTTCCTCTGTCAGTGCATACGGGTCTTTCGGGTCAACCGTCGGGAAATTCATATCATTCATGACGTATTCCTTGCCGTCTATCATGATGGTCCCTTTTTCAAAATTGATTTTATCCAACAGGAGCCTGTTCTCCATACGGAACTCAGGGTGACGTTTGATAATCTGTGCTTCCATCTTCCACTGCATAATGGAAATTGCCTTATGCATCTTTGCAATCATTTTGAAATCCTTATCGCTCAGCACCTCGTCCCCCTTCGGCGCAAACTGGTCGCAGGGGTCATCAGCATATTTTTCCATGGCAAACGTTGCCAGAGGCAGAAGGTTAATTCCGTAGTCTTCCTCAATGGTATCCAGGTTTGCGTACCTCGTCTGGATACGCAGCACATTGCAGATCAACGCCTGACAGCCTGCCGCTGCCCCCATCCATGCGATATCGTGGTTGCCCCACTGAATATCTACGGAATGGTATCTGGACAGGATATCCATAATCTCCGCCGCATTCGGCCCTCTGTCATAGATATCTCCGATAACATGCAGCTGGTCAATGGAAAGCCTCTGTATCAGGTTGCAGAGTGCGACAATAAAACGGTCAGCCTGGTCAAGGTCGATAATCGTATGTATGATTTCCGTATAATACATTTCCTTGTCCATACTGCCGCTGTTCTCGTGCAGCAGCTCTTCTATAATATACGCAAATTCCTTCGGCAAAGCCTTACGCACCTTGGAACGCGTATATTTTGAGGAAACCACCTTGCAGATCTTTACCAGACGGTTCAGCGTGATTTTATACCAGTCTTCCAAGTCCGCTTCCTGCTCGATCATTTGTTCCAGCTTTCGTTCCGGATAATAAATCAGCGTCGCCAAAGCCTTTTTTTCGCTTTCACGCAGACTGCCGCCAAAAATAGAGCTGATATGGTTCTTAATAACACCGGATGCGTTCCGCAAAACGTGGCTGAACGATTCCGCTTCTCCATGGATATCAGAAACAAAATGCTCTGTGCCCTTCGGCAGGTTCAAAATCGCCTTCAGGTTGATAATTTCTGTTGCCGCACTGTTGATATTTTTGTACTGGTTCGACAGAAGTTTCAAATATCTCATTTCCTCCGCCGTAAAACTTTCATTCCCGCAATACATGAAACTGCACCATCCAATCTTTTTTCTCCGTTTGCACCATCGAAACCGGCAGAACATCTCCGCCAGTTTTATTATACCAGATGCGCAAATATTTTCCTAGTGATTTTTGAAAAAATCGGGACTAAAAACGCCCCAATTCCATTTTTATTGGGGCGTAAGATATTTTATTCTGTAAAATCCAATTCTTCTTTTTTCATTTCTCCAAATGTCTGCCAGCCTAAATACTGCGATTCACGGTTGATAAACAGCAGCACCAAACCAATATCAGCAAAAATAGCAGAAAAATAAGTAAAAAATCCGTATATCACAGTAGCGGCAAAACTTGACCCGCCGAAAACCAGTATCACTTGAAAAAGCATGTTCCACAGTGCCCCTATGCAATTTAATGCAATAATAAAACCAGCAGTCCGCCACCAGCGTCCGCGCACCAGCTCCCCGCTATGTTCTAAGGAATCCCAGCCCTTCCGGCCGCCCAGACCAACGCAGTATACGTATAATCCCGCAAAAACAGAGTACCAGATTCCTGGTATCAAAACAATCATGCCTAATGTAACCAATACGCCGTAAATCAGGCCAGACAGAATAATCGTCGGCCCCAGCGCCAATGCTTCCTTTAAGGCTGTTTTCACATCTGGTTCTTCCCCGTCAATCCTCTGCTTTACAATCTTCGCTATAGCAATCGTCCCCACCGGCACTAAAAACAGCTCAATCGCCATGCTCAGCACAGAACCAATGATTGTATGGTTCAATGCCTGCATGATGCCTTCCTTGTTTTCCAGAAACGTCCCTGCTGTCTGAACTGTAGAAAAAAACGAATTGATGGCATTCAGCCTTGTTATAATCACGCTGTCCAGCAGGACGACAGGCAGGAACACCACCACCATCACAAACAGTATGCCTTTGATATTTTGAAAAAACTCAAAAAACGCTCTGGCAACCAGCTCCATCCAGCCCAGTTCTCTCTGGTAAATTTCATCTCTCATTCTTTTCCTCCTATTCTGCACAAAATCCCTACTGAAATGCCCTTAAGTGCTATTATACACCTTTCCAGACATTCTGCAACCTTTTCCCCTGCGGGAATTTCTTTTTCCTACCCATCTTGAGGTTTCTTCCCGTTTATGTTATACTCGCCAGACAGAAAGGCTGTGAAAAATATGCAAGAAAGAAAAACTGTACTTGTCACCGGCTCTTCCCGCGGAATCGGCAGGGCCATTGCCCTTGCTTTCGGTCGGGCAGGCTATCGCGTTGTTCTGAACGCCTCGAAAAGCAGGGCAGAACTGGAGGATACCCAAAGGCTTCTGGAACAGGAAAACATACCTGTTTTGGCGTTTCTTCGCGATGTTTCCGATTATCAAAACTGCCGCGCTATGTTCCAAAGTATTGCGGAGCAATGGGGAAGCGTAGATGTTCTTGTCAATAATGCAGGGATTTCCCATATCGGGCTTTTTTCAGATATGGCCCCCGCCGAATGGAAACATATCCTTGCCGTCAATCTGGAATCCGCCCTGAACTGCACCCATATTGCCGTTCCGGATATGGTGCGGAAAAAATCCGGCGTTATCCTGAATATTTCTTCCATATGGGGAGAATGCGGAGCCTCCTGCGAAGCCGTATATTCTGCGTCAAAGGGCGGGCTGAACGCCTTTACAAAGGCAATGGCGAAGGAGCTGGGCCCTTCCAATATACGGGTAAACGCCATTTCCTGCGGCGTAATAGACACACAGATGAACACCTGCTTTTCTCTGGAGGAGCGTCAGGCTTTGGCAGAGGAAATCCCCCTGATGCGCTTTGGAAAGCCAGAAGATGCTGCCGCACTGGCGTTATTCCTTGCAAGCCCCGAAGCCGCTTTCCTAACAGGAAAAATATTGACTTTAGATGGAGGCATGCTGTAAGCAAAAGCCGCTCTAAAAGCGGCTTTTTTCAAAACATTTATATCCTTACTGTTTTGTCTGCATAATCTCAATAACCTTCATATCCACCTCTGCAAGCCCTTCATGGGACAGCTTCGCCAGATTCTTTGTTGTATCCTCAACAGCTGTGCTGATAATGCCGTCTGTTGCCTGTATCATGCTGTTGTCCATTGCATAAAGCGCGGAATAAACCGCTTCTCCTGCGCAGATGGAAAGCTTCAGCGCGCAGCCGCCCTTTGCACCATCGCAGAAAATACCGGCAACGCCGCCCATCATGTTCTGCACCGCGCCGCAGATTTGTTCCAAATTGCCGCCCATCATATATACCATGCCTGCCGCACTGCCGGAGCCAGCCAGAGTCGCGCCGCAGATTGGCGAAAGCCGTCCAACGTGATGTTTCAGATACATAATAATCAGCATACCCAAAAATTCCGCGCGCAGCATTTTTTCCTCAGAAACACCGAGATGCTTTGCCACGACCGCAATCGGCAGCATGGTTTCAATCCCCTGATTGCCGCTGCCAAGATACGTCATCACAGAACCGTTTCCGCCGCTCATGCGAAAATCGCACGCCGCCGCAACTGTCCGTTTTACATCTGTTACCATATCATTGGAAAGCTTGCCCGCATCTACAAGATTTTTCAGTGCAGGGCCTACGCCAATGGCATATTTCTGCTTCATGCCGATTTCCGAAATCGCAAGGTTCATTTCAATGCCTTCCCTGATAAAGCCAAGGTCTTTCGGATCTACTTCATTCGCCCATTGCAGGAACTCCGCAAAGGTATGCTGCGTAATATCAAACCCGCCATGGCTTTCCGCTGCCGCAATATCTACCCGCTCATCTACCAGCGTCTTTCCATCTTTTTCTGCAAATACCATATTATCATGGCTGTCCTCTGTAATGGTATGCGCGGATTCTTTCCCATTGGACGCGGTACATTCAATATAGAACTGGCTGCTCGGCAGTACCTTTACTTTTACAAACCCATCTGCCACCAGCTTCTGCGCCTGCACTACATGCTCTGGCTTCACATCCGCAAAAATTTCCATCGTATTGCCGGGCTTGCTTAAAAGGAAACCCAATGCGCAGGAAAGCTCAATACCATTCGTCCCTGCATTTGGAATCTGCACACTGTAAGCATTCTTAAATATGTTGGAACTGATTACCATATCCAGCCCTTCTGCGGGCTGTTCCAGATATTCGCAGGTTCTGGAAACTGCCAGTCCGATAGCAACAGGCTCCGTACAGCCCATACTGGGCTGCATTTCATTCTGAATTGCACGAAATACAATATTCATATCCATAAATCCATTCCTCCTATATCCATATTATTTCCCGTTTGTTGTCTGCCTAATATAAGAGCAAATTTTGTGCCAAATAAAAAACAGCCTGCATCATACAGCCTGATTAAAGAAAATATATTATTCTTTTTGATTGGTTTCTAAAGTCAGACGCCGATGGCTGATGCCTGAGAAATTTCCTTCCAAAATTGAAGTTGTACTGAAAAATCCTGATAATTCAGGCATTTCAAAAAATGAAATTTTCTTATAGCAACATCCATTAAAGCTGCGCCCTTCTTCATTCCCAATGGCTCCCCGTTTTGATTTTCCCGTATTCTCCAGAAAAAAATTTTTATAACTCCTCCATTTCCGGCACTGCGTACAAAAAGCCCCACTTATTTTTTCTCAATCATGAGAAAACATGAAGCTAAAGGGATTTCAATATATTTCAGCACCTGTTCTTGCCTTCAAAAGTGCTGGCAACTCCTGCAATATACGCAAAAAACAGCCTCATTTTTCAAAAAGGAAATTCATTTATAACAAAATCATTCATTTCTCAAATTTAAGAACATTTCTCATGTTTGAGAATCGATAGATCTGCAAGCCATATTGACCACGAAAAAATCCCTTTGTTCCAAGGCTGTTTAATATTTCGTAAGGATCGCCCTGCATTCTTTACAGCAAAAACTCATCGGATGTTCCTCTGCCAAAAATGCCGTCAGCCCGGCATACGCCGCATTCATTTTATTGCTAAGGATAATGCCGCCATATTCCTCAATCCGTTTCCTTGTCAGTACCATAAAATGGACTCCCGTGTTTTTCGGCAGCCAATAAACGATATCATTCGGCAAACCATGCAGCTCCCCCGCTACCATTTCTCCGCAGCAGTACGGACATTTCATCGCGATTCCCCCTTTCCCAATCAAAGCAGGCCATATTTCCCCAGCTTGCGGTAAAGCGTCGCACGGCTGATTTTCAAAGCGTCCGCCAGGGCATTTTTTTCTGCCAGCGTCGCTTCTTTCCGGATCATGCTTCCCAGCACACGCTTCTCATATTCTCCCATGATTTCCTCCAGCGACCAATCCCCGTAGCCGTTGCCAGAACGCAGGACAATGCTGTTCGGCAGGTCAGTAAGCCGAATTTCCTGTCCTTCTGCAATATTTTCCAGATATTCAATAATATTCTTTAATTCCCGCACATTGCCGGGCCAGTCATAGCTCATCAGAGTCTGCAAAGCCTCCGGTGATACACCTGTCATATTTTTCCCCAGCTTCTGGTTATAATATGCGATATAGTAATCAATCAGCGCAGGCAGATCCTCCTTGCGTTTGCGCAGGGGCGGCAGTTCGATAGGGATAATGTTCAGCCGGTAATACAAATCTTCCCTGAATGTTCCTTCTTCCACCATCTGCTCAATATTTTTATTGGTAGCACAAATTACACGAATATCGATCGGTATGGGTTTTCTTCCGCCAATGCGTTCCACTTTGTTCTCCTGCAATACCCGCAGCAGCTTTGTCTGCACATGCAGCGGCATATCCCCAATTTCATCCAGAAAAATGGTGCTCTTATCCGCCAGCTCGAATTTTCCAATAGAGCCGTGTTTTTTCGCGCCAGTAAACGCCCCTTCCTCATAGCCAAACAATTCGCTTTCCACGAGATTCTCAGGTATCGCCGCACAGTTTATGGAAATCATTAGCGCATCGCGCCTGTCGCTTAGGGCATGTATCATTTTCGCCATGATCTCCTTGCCCGTTCCGCTTTCGCCCCGCAGAAAAACAGTAGAATTGGATTTTGCAACCTTTTTTCCGATGCGGATAGCCTCCTGCATTTTCGGGCTTTGCCCTACAAACGACCACGCTTTTTCTGCATTATGGATAATCTTCAGCTGCTGCTCCAACCTGTCATTCGCCTCATCGGTATACAACTTGCTTTCCAGAAGCACGCACATATATTTCAAAAATTCCTCCAGCTTGCTCCTGTTTTTCAGCAGATATTCCCGCTGTTCCTCCTGAAAAGCAATAATGGATATGACGCCAACGACTGCGCCGTCTTTGAAAATCGGATATGCCAGATTGGCAAGCTCCTTGCAGTAGCCCCTTTTTTCACAGCCGATACAGTTTTCATCCTTTGCTGCGTCTGTTATGATTCCCTTCTCACCGGAAAGCAATATTCGGCTGAAAAAATTTCCATGGGCAACCGTACTGCCGATTTCTTCTGCATAATTCCCCGTTCCCGCTACACGGATCAGCTCACTGTCAACCACGGTAACGTCCGATTCCAATATGGAGGAAATCGCCTGCACATATGCCTGTATAAACGTCTGTATTTTCATCAAAGCCGTCAAATGTTTTCCTCCATTCTGCACTCCCGCCACATCTGAAACCTCATTTCATAAACAAAAGACCAGCAGCGCAGAAATGCCTGCGCTGCCAAAAACTTCATTCTTTTTAATGCTCCGGAATAATTTCCTCATGGAAGTGCTTTTCTTCCCGGTGTTCATTCAAAACGACCTGCGCGATATTCATAGCGTGGTCGGAAACACGTTCCAGATTACCCAGCAGTTCAAGGAAATGGATCCCCGCGTTTACATTACATTCTGCATTAGACAAGCGATCGATATGACCTGCGCGCAGCTTTTTCTCCAGCGCGTCAACTTCGTCCTCCAGCACAACTGTATTCTTTGCGTAGCTGATATCGTCAAGCTCCAGCGCCTTCACAGCATTATCATAGCTGGAAAGCGTGGAATTTATCATTTCCTTCAATTCTTCCATTGCTGATACAGAGAAAATAATGCCTTCATTGCTCATTTCCTCCGCCAGTTCGGCGATATTTTCCGCATGGTCGCCCACACGTTCCATATCGCTGATGGTATTCAGCAGGGATGTTACCGTTTCATTTTCTTTATCATTGATTTGCAGCATGCACAACTTAATCAGGTATTGAGAAACGCCATCGCAAACCCTGTCCACAACCGTTTCCCGCTGTCTGACATCTGAAATCTTCTCAGGATCCCTGTCTTCAAGCGTACTCAGGGCAAGCTCCAGATTTTCCCTTGCGATATGCCCCAGACGGATAGTTTCCAGCTTCGCCCCTTCCACAGCAAGGCTGGGAGTCTGAAGCATACGCTGGTCGAGATGCACCAGTTGACCTTCGTCTGTTGTTTCCACTTCCGTAATGCCGTTGATGCGCATTGCAAGCAGTATGATCCATTTGGAAAGCGGGATAAGCAATACCGTAGTGCCAATATTAAACACTGTATGAATCGCACTGATTTGTGTCTGGTTGATGATTCCACCGCCGATGGAAGGATCTATTCTCGTAAACAAAAGCATCGCAAACACACTGAATATGATTGTACCAATCAGGTTAAACATCAGATGCATATAACCAACGCATTTCGCATTTTTGCTCGCACCGATACCACTGAGGATTGCCGTTACACAGGTACCGATATTCTGACCCATGATAATGAACACTGCCGCATTAAACGGCACAAGCCCTGAAGCCGCCAGCGAAAGCAGGATACCCTGCGAAGCAGAGGAGCTTTGAATGATAGCCGTCACAGCCGCGCCAACCAGAATACCCAGAAAAGGGTTCTGTCCCAATGTTACAAATGCATCCCGAAAAACCTGTGAATCCTTCAAAGGAGAAACTGAATCGGACATCGTCCCGATGCCGATGAATAATATGCCAAAACCGATTATGATAGAAGCGACTTGTTTTTTCTTTACATTTTTGCCGACAATCATAATGACTACGCCGACCATCAACGCAAGCGGCGCAAGTGTATCGGGGCTGAGTGCCTTTGCCCATTCCGCACTGGAAACCAGCCAGCCTGTTGCCGTTGTACCAATGTTCGCGCCCATGATGACCGTCATCGCCTGTGCCAGATTCATCAGCCCTGCATTTACAAAACCGACGACCATAACTGTTGTAGCCGAAGAACTCTGCACAATAGCCGTTACCAGTGCGCCCAGCGCAATTCCCATGAATTTGTTTTGCGTCAGTGCCGCCAGAATACTTTTCATTTTAGAACCTGCGGCGTTCTGCAAGCCCTGCGCCATAATGTTCATGCCGTAAATAAACAGCGCAAGCCCTCCGATAAATGGAATGATGATTTCTGAATACATATTCTCCTCCGATCTTTATACTGTCCTTTTCATTCCGAAACACGAAGCGGAAGTGCCAAAGCCTTCCAATTCTCCAGTATTAAGAATACCATAAAGGCCTGTCCGCCGCAATCGCATTTCGACATTTTTATTCCATTTTAACAATATTCTAAACAGTATACGTCTCGTTTTCCTTATGTTCCGTTACTTTTATCCGGAAGAATAAACCCGCCTCCGGCAACGTATTCTCCGTCATACAGTACAAGCGACTGCCCCGGCGTGACCGCGCGCTGCGGTTCATCAAACACACATTCCAGCATTTCGCCCCCTGTTTTCCGCACTGTACACCATGCCGCCCTGTGCGCATAGCGCAGCTTGCCCATAAAGCGCGCGCCATCTTCAAAACGTTCCGCAGCCATATACGCAATATTCCCAATCCGCACATCACGGCGAAACAGCGTTTCATTTTCACAAAGCACCACCCTGTTTGTTTCCGGGCACAGGCTATGCACATACATCGGCTTCCCAAAGGCAATCCCAAGCCCTTTCCTCTGCCCTACGGTATAATACAGCAGCCCTTTGTGCCTGCCCAAAACATGTCCTTCCAAATCCACGAAATCTCCTTCCGCATTCCGCCCGTCCTCGGGGCTTTCCCGGAGAATAAAGCCCGCATAATCCCCGTCAGGTATAAAGCAGATGTCCTGGCTTTCGCCCTTCTCCGCCGAGTATCCGTCGATTTCGGCCGCAATCCTGCGTACTTCGTCCTTTGTATATTCCCCGAGCGGCAGGAGCATCGCCGCGAGCTGTTCCTGCGTGAGTCTGTAAAGCGCATACGTCTGGTCTTTCGCTGCCGTTGCAGAGTTTCGTATGGCATATCTGCCCGTTTCCGGGTGTTTATCAATTCTGGCGTAATGCCCTGTGGCAAAATACGCCGCACCCTCTGCCTTTGCCATTTCCAATAACGCCTGTTCCTTTATCAGGGGATTGCAGACAACACAGGGATTCGGCGTCAGGCCGTTCCGGTAGCTTTCCATAAATGGCTCTATCACACAACCCCGAAAACGCTTTGACATATCCAGCACTTTATAGCGGATGCCTAATTTTTCGGCAGTCCACGCTGCGTCTTTTACAGCCTGTCCGCTTTCCGCTCCCTTCCAAAGCCCCAGCGTCACGCCAATAACCTCATACCCCTGCCTTTTCAGCAGGAGAGCGGCGGCTGTACTGTCTACCCCGCCGGACATGCCAACGATTACTTTTCCTTTTTCCATATCAATGCTTCCTTTCCATGCAGTTCCGGCAGAGCCGCAGCTTTTCCCGAAACTCCCTGCGGCGTTCCCTGCGCAGCAGTTTCCTGATATATGCAAAGGTCGCCTCCTCGCCTTCCACTGCCAGCATTTTCAGCAGCCTTTCCAAAAGCATGCGTGAATCTTCATGCAGCAGTTTCCCCACACGAATGCTTCGTTTATGGTATTCCCACGGGCTTGCGTCGGTATACTTTTCTTTTTGATATGTGCGGCAGGCCGCAATACGGTCAATAAACATCTCCACCACATAACGCACAGGCATCTTCATACCGCCGAGCAGTTCATCTCTGTCCAGTGTATAATCAATCCAGTATTCAAAATGGTGCTTGTTCCGGCCTTTGTGGTGCAGCCAGGAACGTGAAAGACCTGTTGCCTCGCGTTCCGCGTTATTCGGGCTGCGGTTGCCCTGATAATATTTCGCACCAACAAGAAATTCTGTCGGGCTGTATTTGGATAAATCATGCAGAAGCCCCTGCCGGTAAAGCCCGACCTTAAAACAGCCCTGCCGAACCAGATGTCTGTGATATGTAACCGTTTTGAAATGCTCCCAGAATTTTTCCCTCATATTGCCCTCCTGTTTTGCGGCTCCTGCAAAAAAACGGCCGGCGTCTGTTTTTCTACCGACTGCCCGCCGCTTTTGCCGCATCATACTCTGAAATTATTTAATCAGTTTAGAGATTGCTTTGAAGTGCGGTGAGCCTGCGCCCTTTACCAGCTCAAACAGAGCAGTTTCGCATGTCGTCACAAACGCACCCTCCTGAACAGCGCGCTCAATACCAAAATCCCTGTTGTAGTTCTTTCTGGAGCCAACACAGTCCGCCACAATGAATACGCGGAAGCCGCCCTGTGCCAAATCAATAATAGTCTGCAATACACAGATATGCGTTTCCGCACCGCAGATGAGCAATGTGCTTTTGCCCTGTGCCTTCAGCCATTCTACAAATTCCTTGCTGCCCAGCGCGCTGAAAGACGTTTTATCCATCGGCGTAAATTCGCCCAGTGCCTCTTTCATAGCCGGAACGGTATCGCCCAGGCCCTTTGTATACTGCTGTGTTACAGCGACAGGCACGCCAATCTCCCGCAGACCTTTTGCTAAAATTGCCGCCTTTGCAATGATTTCGTCTTTCCCTTCGATAGCGGGCATGAGTTTCTCCTGAAAATCAATAAACACCGCCGCTGTATCTTCCGCAAATATTCTCATCTGTAATCCTCCTAATGTAGTATTGAAAATACCAGGGTTTCCCTCTCATTTCCAGTTCATATTTTATCGTAATTTTGCGGAATTGTCTATCTATTCTACATATATTTTCGCATATTTTGCAGCGCGCTTTTTTCCAGACGGGAAACCTGCGCCTGGCTGATACCGATTTCCGTGCTGACCTCCGTCTGCGTTTTGCCCTCGAAAAAACGGAGAGAAACAATTTTCTTTTCCCTCTCCGAAAGGTGGTGCATCGCCTCACTCAGCGAAATGTTTTCCAGCCAAAGCCTGTCCCCGTTCTTTTCATCGCTGACCTGGTCCATCACAAAAAGCGTATCCCCGCCATCATGGTAGATTGGCTCAAAAAGCGAAACAGGGTCCTGTATCGCATCCAACGCCATCACCACGTTTTCCCGCGTCAGCCCCATCTCCTTCGCAATTTCCTCCGCCGTCGGCTCCTTTTCCCTCTCCGCCGTCAGCCGCTCCTTGATTTGAAGCGCCTTATATGCCGTATCCCGCAGGGAACGGCTCACGCGTATCGTGTTGTTGTCCCGCAGATAGCGGCGTATTTCCCCTATAATCATTGGGCAGAAATACGTTGAAGGCATGACCTGCATATTGATGTCAAAATTATCAATCGCCTTAATCAGCCCCACCACGCCGATTTGGAATAAATCGTCCATATTTTCATTCCGGTTCTCAAACCGTTTAATGATGCTCAAAACCAGCCGCAGATTGCCCTCTATCAGCTTTTGTCTGGCTTCTGTGTCCCCTTCTCTGCATTTTATAAATAATTCCCGCGCTTCTGCGCCCGTCAGTACGGGCAGGGAAGATGTATTGATACCGCTGATTTCCACCTTGCCATAGTATGCCATGTTCTCACTCCTGTCGAAGCAGTGTCGTCGGCGGACTTTTCTCCCGCCAACGGTATACATGTAATTTCCCCTTGCTGACGGGAAATATACCCTGCAAATTCTGACAGTGTTTTGCGTCACAAAAGAGCAAAATACAAAGCATCTTTCCATCTGGAACAGGATAAATGCTGATGAAACGAAAAATCCCTGTGCATTTTCTGAAAATAATGCTATAATGCTTAATAGTGTTTCAAAATATACGTGAAGGAGAACCCGCACAAATGAAAGATACTGCACTTTGTTACAGCATCGGGGCGTTGCTGTATTGTCCCGCCCATAACGAAACTATCGCTGGTTCTGTCATATGCCAGAAAATACCCGCGCCGTTTTCCCTCGCCCTCTGTCTGGAGGACACCATAGCGGACGCCTTTGTCACACAGGCGGAAACTATTCTGATTTCCTCTCTGCAAAAAATAGAGGCAGCACGTCAAACGTGCCATTTTTATCTGCCGAAAATTTTTATCCGCATCCGCAGGCCGGAGCAAATTGTTCATTTATACCAAAAAGCCGGGAACGCGCGCGGGCTGATTACCGGCTTTATCGCGCCGAAGTTCTCCCCTGAAAATGCGGGTCGTTACATAGATGAAATTGTAAATCTGAACCAGACGGCGGCATCCCCCGTTTCTCTCATGCCTGTACTGGAAAGCCCCTCCCTGATTGACCTTCGGACACGCTGTGATATGCTTTACAGCATAAAGGATAAAATTGCCCCTGCTGCTGAGCTGATTCCCAATATTCGTGTCGGCGGCAATGACCTTTGCCACGCTTTCGGGCTGCGGCGGCAAAAAACGCAGGCGATTCAGGAAATTCAGCCTGTCAGCCAGATATTATCTGACATAATAACCGTATTCGGTATGGAATACATAGTTTCCGGACCCGTCTGGGAATATTACGCTACGGAGGGCTGGGAGGATGGCCTGCGGCGTGAACTTGAACTGGACAGGCTGAACGGCTTTGTCGGCAAAACCATCATACACCCGAAACAGATTCCCGTTGTAAATCGTGCCTATCAGGTTTCCAAAGCGGATTTCCATGACGCGTGTTCCATATTGAACTGGGATCCCGGCGCGGCTTCTCTGGTATCGGGCAGTCTGGAATCCGGCAGAATGAACGAATGCCTGACCCATTCCAACTGGGCAAAAAAAATCTGTGCGCTTGCCGAAGCCTACGGCATAGAAAAATAGTTTTTGGAAGCCGGAAAAATGTTCTGCTCTGTGAAAGGAAAATAAAAACAAATGATATGAAGACAGGTATATAAAAATTCAGCCGCGCTTTTGCGCGGCTGAATCCAATTTAGGGGTTTCCCTGTCTTTCCTGTATATTATCACTTTATGTGTTTTTCGCTTCAATAATCCAAAATGCCCCTCCGCTGACCGGACTTGTTTTTGCCTCGCTCTGTATCAAATCAAAATCCCATTTCTGCCGGGTGCGTTCCACACTGTTGGAATCTGCAACAGAAACCTGCCCGTCCCTGTCCATATCGCAGAGCAGTATGAAATGCCCGCCGCCTGTAAAATGCCCTTCACCCATCAGCGCGATGACCGGGCGTTTTTCCAGCAAAGCCTGTTTTACCTCGTCCCCGCTGTTTGAAACAGTAATTTCCAGCCCGAAATGCTCCAGCCCTTCGGCAATCAGCCCATGGTAGCTGCCCGAGCCAACGCTGCAATACCCGTTTTCATATGCCCACTGGCACATTTCCTCCGGATTCATTTTCCTGTCGGTAAAGCTGCTGACTGTCATCGCCAGCACTGTCGGCCCACAGCCTGTATCGCGTATTAAATCCGAAGGCCCATAATTTTTATCTGCCCAGCGGGGATCCGTCTGGTTGTAATAAACGACCTGCCCGTCCGACCCTGCGCGTTCCGGAAACCCTTCATCCTCCAAAGACTTTGTGCGTCCTGACATTGCCATCACCTGCCTTGCGGGGGAAGGTTCCGGTGTAGGGGCTTTTTTTGGAAAAACCGGAGGGAACCAAAGCAGCAGGGCAAGCACGGCACAGCTTGTCAGAAAGCGTTTCAGGCATTGAATCTTTTTCCTGCGTCCAAAGCAAAGCGTAGCAAGCTGTGCGACTGCAATTAGAAATATCCCAATGATAAGTAAATTTTTCATTCGTTCCACTCCCTTTTTCCTGCGCTTTCATTTGTTTTAGTTTAACAAATCTTTCTGAAAAAACTCTTTCTGGAATCTTTCAATTCTCTTAAGGGTTTCTTTCAAATTTCGAACCATGTTCCCATTTTTGGCAAAAAGAAAGGCGGAGTCCCCTCCGCCATCTTCCGGTTTCCCGTTTATTCCATGATTTCAGCTGCCATCTGCTTGAAGCCTTCTTCGCCAAGGTTCAGGTCAAAGCCAATCAGGCCGTAGTACAAGCCGTCCTCCTGCCAGTAGTAGGATTCGGATACTTTTCTTTCCACTTTGTCAGCGCCATAGCCGATGTTCAGCTTGCCAGCCTCCTGGAGCGCGAGCTCCTCCTCTGTGGGTTCATAGTCAGGCGGTACAAACAGATTCTCATGCGCGCTGTATCCCTTTGGAGCCTCCTGACCCGCGTCCACATAATGGTTGCCCTCATCAATAATCAAAGTAACTCTGTTGCCGTCCTTGTCCTCATAAGATGCTGACAGCCTCTTATAGGCTTTCCCCATCTTGTTTCCGTTTTCATCTATGCCGTATTCCTCACCTGTGCCGCCGTCCTTAAACGTCATGCCGTTGGAGAAGCTCTCCACAAGGTTCGCGTCCAGCCCCAGCTTGTCATCCGCCTTTTCCAGCTGTGCAAAGGTCTTGATATTTTTCGTAGTGCCGCCCGCAGTTCCTACCAGGTTGCTCACCGCCGCATAAGCCGTTACAGACATCACACATACCGCTGCCGCTACTGCAATTTTCTTAGAAATACCCATAAATTTTCTCTCCTTTCGACTTCTGGCCTCCGCCTCAATTTTCACGTTTTCCAGCAGATACGGGGAGGCTGCCATATCTCTCACCTTATTCTCCAGCGCACGCTTCAGAATCTGGTCAAACTTTTCATTTTCCATAAACTAAGCCCCCTTCTTTGTATTGCCCTTCCAATGCTTTTTTCAGCTGACGTTTCGCCGCAAACAGGCGGGATTTCACCGTTGCCTCCAGCGAAGACGTAGCCTGTGCGATTTCCCGTATGGAAAACCCGTTGAAATAATAGAACACAACTGTCGCTCTCTGCTTTCTGCCCAGTCCGTCTATGGCGCGGTATAACGCTTCATACTCTGAATGTTCCTCGCTGGGATAGCAGTCAAATACCGGCGGTATTGCCCGTTCCACAGCTTCGCACCATTCCATCGGCAGCAGACGCCGTTTTTTGTCCATCGTTTTCCATGCGCATCTTGTCAGCGTTTTGAAAAACCATGCGCGGAACCGCTCCGCTTCCTGCAGGTCCCGAATGTGCAGAAGACATTGAACAAATGTTTCCTGTGCAATATCTTCCGCAAGGGAAGAATCGCCTGTAATGAGAGCCGCGGTGCGCACCGCTTCCTGCTGATATGCGGCAAATAATTCGTCGAATGCAGCTTCATCGCCCATCTGCATCTGCCGTACCAATACCGCAGTTTCTTCTATCCTCAAAATAAGGCCTCCTTTTCTCCTTGGAACGCCGTTTCTTCCATAGCGTCTGGCATCGGGTTTCCCCTTGCCTTTGCCTCTGGTTTCATCCGCCGCCCTTTATTGACGCGTCTGCATATAAGAGCCAAAAAGGGACAAAAAGGTTTTATCATTCTGAAAAAAAGTGAAAATTTTTTTGCCGGAAAGAAAAAAGCAGGGCTTTCGCGAAACAATCGTCCCGCAAAAGCCCCCGTATATCAGGCAGTGCCGTCATAAGTGTCTGCACGCGCCTTTCCTGCAAATTTTGTCGGCTTTTTCATTAAAAATTCCTGCCGTACCGCCCATCCGGCGGCTCCGCTGCCGGGGCAGCGCGGCAATACTGCGCCACATTGTACGCCTGTGAATTTTTGCCTGAAATCTGTCCAAATTATGCTCGGAAATACGTATACATAACTTATGACAACACTGCCTGGATTTGCTGCCGTTGTTTTTTGTCCGGAAATCCAGCTGAAACAGGCGTCTGGCTTATGCCTCCGACCATTTTTCCCGCAGCTTGTCGATTTCCTCATCTTCAATATATTCGTCATATGTCATCTGTCTGTCGATAACTCCGCCGGGCAGTATTTCAATCATTCTGTCCGCAATGGTCTGTACAAACTGATGGTCATGCGAATCAAACAGCAGCGTGCCTTTGTATTCCGTCAGCCCTTCATTCAACGCCGTAATGGATTCCAAATCAAGGTGGTTCGTCGGCTCGTCCAGTATCATCACATTCGCGCCGCTGATCATCATTTTGCAGAGCATGCAGCGGACACGCTCCCCGCCGGAAAGCACCTGCGCCTCCTTCAGGGCTTCTTCCCCGCTGAACAGCATACGCCCCAGCCAGCCGCGGATATCCGCGTCATACTGCTCGCCTTCCTTTGCAAATGGACGCAGCCATTCAATCAGTGAATCCTTGCAGCCGTCAAAAAACTCCGAATTATCCTTAGGGAAATACGCCGTTTTCGTTGTAACGCCCCATTTGAAACTGCCTTCGTCCGGCTCCATTTCACCTGTTAAAATCTGGAACAGCGTTGTCCGCGCAATTTCGTCCCTTCCCACAAACGCAACCTTTTCATGCGGGCGGATCATAAAACTGACGTTGTTCAGCACCTTTTTGCCGTCAATGGTCTTGGAAATCCCTTCGACCAGCAGTACATCGTTGCCGACCTCCCTGTCCTGCTTGAAGCTGCAAAACGGATAGCGGCGGCTGGACGGCTTAATTGTATCCATTTGCAGGTTGTCCAGCAGTTTTTTGCGGCTGGTCGCCTGCTTTGCCTTAGAAGCGTTCGCGCTGAAACGCGCGATAAAGTCCTGCAATTCCTTTATTTTCTGTTCTACACGCTTGTTCTGGTCTTTCAGCTGCCTCTGCGTCATCTGCGTGTAGCTGTACCAGAAATCGTAGTTGCCGACAAACATAGTAATTTTGCCATAGTCAATATCCGCGATATTCGTACAGACTTTATTCAGAAAATGCCTGTCATGAGAAACTACAATGACTGTATTTTCAAAATCCATCAGGAAATCCTCCAGCCATTTGATGGCGTGAATATCCAGATGGTTGGTAGGCTCGTCCAGCAGCAAAATATCCGGATTTCCGAATAACGCCTGTGCCAGCAGGACTTTTACCTTCTGTGTACCTGTCAGTTCCTTCATTTTCAGATAGTGGAATTCATTTGTCACGCCCAGACCATTCAGCAGTATTTCCGCGTTCGATTCCGCAGACCAGCCGTCCAGCTCCGCAAATTCCCCTTCCAGTTCAGAAACCTTTAACCCGTCCTCGTCAGAAAAATCCTCTTTGCTGTAAAGCGCATCCTTTTCCTTCATAATATCGAACAGTCTTTTGTGCCCATACAGTACCGTTTCCACTACGCCAAATTCATCAAACAGGAAATGGTCCTGTTTCAGCACTGCCATGCGTTCCCCCGGCGTAATGAATACCGAGCCTTTGTTTGGCTCCATTTCCCCCGCCAGTATCCGTAGGAACGTCGATTTTCCCGCACCGTTTGCACCAATCAGTCCGTAACAGTTCCCTTTCGTAAAATTGATGTTTACATCGTTAAAAAGCACCCTGCCCCCGTATTGCAGGCTGACTCCCTGTGCTGCTATCATTTTCTTCTCTCCTTTAATCCGTTTTGATCTCAGTGTCCTTCGTCAGATTAGGTATTATACCATATCGAAGCGGAGCCGCAGAAAAACTTTGTTTTTCTGCGGTCGCGCTGCTCTGCAAAGCGGAGTGCGTAAGGCTTTTTTTCCGCAAGCGGTAAAATCCCTTCCCCCCGTCTTTTTTCGAGGACATTGTTCCTTTCCGAAGCGGAGCCGCCGAAAAACTTTGTTTTTCTGCGGTCGCGTTGCTCTGCAAAGCGGAGTGCGTAAGGCTTTTTTACCGCAAGCGGTAAAATCCCTTCCCCCTCCGCCTTTCTCCGCTTCTCCGCGGACATTATACCATCATTTTCCCAAAAGAAAAAGAGGGAATTTCCCAAAGGCATTTTCAGAGGCATAATAAGCTGTAAAACTGTCAAAAACAAATTTTTCTGTCACAAAAGAAAAGCCCCGGACAGTATTCTCCACTGTCAGGAGCTTTATTTTCAGCTGTTTCCTGTTCCAATTTGAACTATCAAAAATAATCTTTTCCGCCTTTTTACCTCGGAGAAAAAATCATGACCTCTAAATCGTCATCATAAGCCCTTCCCATTTCCACGCCGTCTAATTCTGCAATCAAAACGTCAAGCGTCAGGAGGACCTTATTATTGTCTGTCAAGTGGCCGCCTCGAAGCGTCCCACTGTTGTCCGCCCCGCTGATATGAATATGCAGCAGTGTTTCCCCTGCGTCATCATGGCAAATCATACCAGAAATATTCGTTACAGAAATAGGGTCTGAAACGTGCAGCGGAGCGCCATATCCATACCCCGCCTTTTTATCCGGCAGAATTACCGGAACCAGATATTCCAGGCCATCTAAGCTGCCGATGCCGGAAAGTATAACACCATTGTTGATATTATATTTTTCGCAAATCTGCTTTAATCCTTCCATGACATTCTCGCCAGGGCTGATGCGTGCCGCTATCACTTTTTTTACGCCGCCTTGTGCCATCTGAATCATTTCATGCACTCCCTTCCTTCAAAAACTTATTTCATCACAAGTATCCCGCGCTTTCGCGCATGTTTGGGAGGAGGGGCAGCGGCAAATCCGCAAACGCCGCTGCCTTTCTCAAAAACAGATATCGGGAGCTTATTTTACTGTAACACCCATATCCTTCTCAAATACTTTCACCAAAGCGCACTGATCCTCGTCAATCAGCCCGTCTTCCTCCATTCGTTTCATGCAGTCCAGCACGATTGCAGACATCGGGATTTCTACACCCATTTCATCCGCCAGATTCATAGCGTTTTTCATATCTTTATAGTGTACGGCAATTCTTGCGCTTGCCGTAAAATCCCTGCTGAGTATCTTGGGAACCTTCAAATCCATCACCGCGCTCTGTGCAAATCCATCTTTAATTGCGCTGAACAGCACAGCCGGGTCCAATCCCGCCTTTGCCGCAAATGCGTATGCTTCGCCGACAGAAATCAAATTGCAGCCAACAATCATATTATTTGCCAGTTTTGCTACCGCGCCGCAGCCGGATGCGCCCATATAGGTCACATTTCCGCCGACGCAATGCAGCAGGGGCTCCACAGCGTCAAAAGCCGCTTTTTCACCTCCGGTCATCACAACCAGCGTCCCCGCTACCGCTCCTGTTTCTCCTCCGCTGACGGGAGAATCCAGCAGCTGCATTCCAGCCTCCTGCACCTTCGGAAAAAGCCTGCGGATGATACCGGGCGCAGTCGAACTGAAATCCACAATCACCGTTTCAGGTCTTGCCTTTTGTATAATCTCCAACACTGTGCTTTCTACCAGTTCATTTTTGGGCAGGCAGAGAAAAATCACATCGCTGTTGCAGTAAATCTCATCTGCATCTGTTGCAGTTTTACCGCCTGCCTGAGCAAAGCGTTCCCGCGCTGCTTCAAAAACATCGAAGCCGGTTATATCACATCCGCTTTTTTTGAGCAGATTTGTCGCCATGGGCAACCCCATAATACCCATTCCAATAAATCCGATTTTTTTCATCTTTTTCTCCTCCGGTTATTTATTCGGGATATGAACTGCACGCTTCTCCGCAGCCAGAGCCGCTTCCCTGAGTGCTTCTGTAACAGTCGGGTGCGCGTGTATTGTCGCAATAACATCCTCTACTGTTGCCTCCATGCCGACCGCCAGCGCACATTCACCAATCAGATCTGTCGCTCTCGGGCCTAAAATATGAACGCCCAGCACTTCCTTATATTCTTTTCCAATGATAAACTTCACCATGCCTGTACCGCCGTTCATAATCAGAGATTTGCCGTTTGCCATCAGCGGGAACCTGCCCACCTGGTAATCTACGCCAAGCTCTTTCGCTTTTTCTTCTGTCAGCCCAACGCCGGCAAATTCCGGGTCGGTGTAGACGCAGGAGGGATTTGTTTTTTCATTATAACACACTTCTTCTCCAAGCGCATTTTCCGCCGCAATTTCACCCTGCGCAGACGCAACGTGCGCCAGCATGACCTTGCCCAAACAGTCGCCAATAGCGTATACATTCGGGATATTCGTTTCCATTTTGTCGTTTACCGCAATGCGACCCCTGTCGTTTTCAATGCCGACAGCATCCAGATTGAGTGCCGCCGTATCCGTTCTTCTGCCAACTGCTACAAGCACTTTTTCCGCTTCAAAACTCTGCACAGCGCCGCCGGCCTCAACATTGACCTTTGCGCCGACTGTGGACGGTTCCACAGACTGCACCTTTGCCTCTGTCATAATCTGGATACCCTTTGCCTCCATCATTTTACGCAGCTGCGCCGTCAGTTCTCCATCCATCATAGGCAGCAGCTTAGGCATAGCTTCTACTACTGTGACCTTCGTGCCAAATTTGCTGTATGCCGTTGCCAGTTCAATGCCAATTACGCCGCCGCCAATCACAAGCAGCGTTTTCGGAATGCTTTCAAACGAAAGTGCCCCCGTAGAATCTACACAGTTTTCGTTTTCCTTCACGCCGGGAATCGGCGGAACCGCCGGAACAGAACCCGCCGCAATGATGATTTTATCAAAGGACAGGTTTTCTCTGCTGCCGTCCTTTTTTTCAACCATAAGCGTATCTTTGGACGCAAACGACGCCGTTCCTTCCACAACTTTAATCTTATTTGCCTTCATCAGCCCTGTCACGCCGCTGACAAGCTGGTTTGTAATCGCATTCTTTTTCCCCTGTACCTTGCCCCAGTCAACCTTTTTCACTTCTGCCGCAATGCCAAACCCTGCCATTTCTTCCACTTCGGAAAGCAGTTCTGCGGAATGCAGTATTGCCTTTGTGGGAATACAGCCTACATTCAGGCAGGTACCGCCCAGCTTATTCTTCTCAATCAGCGTCACTTCTCCGCCAAGCTGCGCCGCACGGATTGCCGCAACATACCCGCCCGGGCCGCCGCCGATGACGGCAACCGTCGTCTTTCCGGCTTTTTTCGGTGCCGGAGCCGCCTGTGCCGCAGAAGCCGGTGCTGCCGCAGGAGCTCCTCCAACCTGTTCGCCCGCCGCGCCGATATATGCCAAAATTCCTTTTACAGGAACGTCCTCCCCTTCCTGTGCCACAATTTTCAATAATATACCTTCCGCCTCACTTGCAACCTCGCTGGTCAGCTTGTCTGTTGTAATCTCCAGCAGGATATCGCCCGCTTTAACCGCATCGCCTTCCTGCTTCAGCCATTTCGTAACAGTGCCCTCCTCCATCGTCAGGCCAAGCTGAGGCATCTTTACTTCTACTGCCATGTTGATTCCTCCTTTTCCAAAACTACCCGTTTTACTCCGCCCTGCCCTTCCGGAGAGGGAGATAACCGGAACAGGCGGGCAAAGCAGTTCTCATCTCCCAAGGCCCGCAAGGAAAAGGTATGGGAGTTTTTCTTTTGTATTTTTTGCTGTCATCTTTTGTTTTATATCATCGAACCATTCGGCAAATCGTTTCAAGTCAGAAAGCAGGGAATTTCTTCTGCCGCTTTCCCATACGAACGATATGCCTGAAATCTGTCAATAAGCTAACCCAATATATTTACAGAAGTATCTGCATCGGATTTTCCAGAAGCTCACGGATCGCCAGTTCAAATTTTGCCGCTGTCGCTCCGTCAATCAGCCTGTGGTCAAATGTAAAGGAAATTCTCATAAACTGCCGTTTGCTGATATTTCCTTCCTCGTCCATCACCAGCTCATCCTGTACGGCACATACGCCCAGTATGCCGGAATCCGGCTGGTTGATAATCGGGTCAAAGGTTTCCACGCCGAACATACCAAGGTTGGAAATGGAGAACGTGGAACCTTTGTATTCGTCCATGCCCAGCTTGTTTGTCCTTGCACGTTCCGCCAAATCTTTCGCGGTTCTGGAAATCTCGTCCAGCCCCATTTTATCCGCATCCTTGAGAACCGGCACAATCAGTCCATCATCCAGCGCAACCGCCATACCAATATTGACATGGGCGCGTTTAATGATTTTATCGCCATCAATGCTTACCAGAATATGCCTGTTGTTTCTCAAAGCCTTTGCAGTCGCTTTCAGTATGTAGTCGTTCAGGGAGTATTTCACGCCCAGTTCGTTGTTGACTTTTTTCCGGAACGCCATAAGGTCTGTTACATCTATTTTCACATTCTGCGTTACAACGGGGATTTCCTGCGCGGATTTCGTCATACGCTCCGCAACGACTTTCCGCATACCGCTCAGTTTCACAACTTCATCGCCATCCATCAGCTCGACCGAGCCAGCCGTCTGTGCCGCAGGCTTGGGAGCCGCCGGTGCAGCCGCAGCAACAGGAGCCGCCTTCACTGTTTCCGCCGCCGCCAGAATATCTTTCTGCACAATGCGCCCCATCGGGCCGGTGCCCTTTATGCCGCTGTAATCCACGCCAAGCTTTACCGCGGTTTTCCGCGCCAGCGGGGAAATGCGTACCCTGCCGCCGGAAACAGGTGCAACCGCCGGAGCCGCTGCAAATACAGGCACAGCTTCTACGGGAGCAGCTTCAGCAGGCGCAGCGGCTGTCGCAGGCGCAGCAACGCCGCCAACCTGCTCCCCTGCTTCGCCGATATATGCCAGCAGGCCTTTTACGGGAATATCCTCCCCTTCCTGTGCCACAATTTTCAGCAGTATGCCGTCATGCTCGCTTTCCACTTCGCTGGTCAACTTGTCCGTAGTGATTTCAAGAATGACCTCTCCTGCCTTCACTGCGTCGCCTTCCTGCTTTACCCACCTTGTTACGGTGCCTTCCTCCATGGTCAGCCCAAGCTGGGGCATCTTTACTTCAAAAGCCATGGTTTTCCCTCCTTATCTATTCAAAACCCGTTTGACAGCCTTTACAATGTCCGCAGGATGGGGGAAATTCTCATCCTCAAGCGTAGGGCTGAACGGAGAAACGATGTTCAGCCCACAGACACGCTCCACAGGCGCATCCAGTTCGTCAAACAGCTCCTCGGCAATCTGTGCAGAAATTTCAGCCGCATAACTGCCGCGCTTTACTTCTTCGGATATTACAATCGCGTTATGTGTCTTGGAAACAGACTTCACAATCGCATCCCAGTCAAGGGGAACCAGAGTCCGCAAATCCAGAACTTCCACGCTGATGCCTTCTTTCGCCAGTTCTTCCGCCGCTTCCAGCGCGAAATAAACCTCACGGCTCCATGTAATGATGGTCAGGTCTGTACCTTCACGCTTTACATCTGCTACGCCAAGGGGAATCGTGTATTCACCTTCGGGAATTTCCTCTTTTTTTGCATACAGCAGTTTATGCTCGATACAGATAACAGGGTCGTCATCACGAACAGCTGATTTCAGCAGCCCTTTCGCATCCTTTGCGCTGGAAGGTGCAATGACCTTCAGCCCCGGCATGTGGCAGAACAGATTTTCAAAGCACTGGGAATGCTGTCCCGCATTCCTTCTGCCCGCGCCCATGGGAAGGCGCAGCACCATGGGCACTGTTGCCTGACCGCCTGTCATATAGCGCATTTTTGCCGCCTGATTCATAATCGGGTCAGCCGCAACTGTGATAAAGTCATCATACATCAGTTCAACTACCGGACGTATGCCGCGCATCGCCGCACCAACCGCCATGCCACAGAAACCGGATTCCGAAATCGGCGTATCGTATACGCGGTGTTCACCGAACTCCTCCTGAAAACCAACCGTAATGCCGAATACATTCCCCATTTTACCCATATCTTCGCCCATGATGATTACGTTTTCATCTCTTGCCATTTCCTCATGCAAAGCCTCGCCAATCGCTTTGCTGATGCTGAGTTTCCTGCTCATCTTGCAACGCTCCTTTCATTATCCGAAGAATATACGTCCGTGACTGCCTCGGAAGGATCGGGATATTCAGATTCATTTGCAAATTTGTAAGCTGCTTCCAGCTCCTCCTCTACGGCTTTCTCCACAGCGGCAATCTCTTGCTCTGTTGCCGTGCCGCTTTCCAGCAGGCGTTTTCTCATATTAGGAATCGCGTCTTTCTCATGTGCCTGCTCCATGTATTCCTTCGGGCGGTAATTCGCCGGGTCGCCGCAGTAATGTCCCTGATGGCGGAACGTCATGCATTCCACAATAGAAGGGCCGTTGCCTGCCCGTGCGTAATCCACTGCCTTTTTCACCGCTTCGTATACGACCGTCGGGTCATTGCCGTCCACCGTTTCGCCGGGGATATCATAAGCCTTTGCCCGTACCGCAATCGTATCCGTATTCGTAACTGTATGTATATTGACGGAAACACCGTAGTTATTATTTTCGCAGAGGAAAACAACCGGCAGCTTCCATGCCGCCGCCATGTTAACCGCCTCATGGAATGTCCCCTGATTGGATGCACTGTCGCCAAAGAAACACAGCGTCACATGCTTGTCCCCTTTTATTTTAGATGCCAGCGCGGAACCCGCCGCAATGGGTATGCCCGCGCCTACAATACCATTTGCGCCAAGGCTGTGCAGCCCTTCCACATCGGCAATGTGCATGGAGCCGCCTTTGCCCTTGCAGTAACCTGTTTTTTTGCCGAACAGCTCCGCAAGCATTTTGTCCATATCCGCACCCTTCGCAATGCAGTGCCCATGCCCGCGGTGGGTCGAAGTCATATAGTCGTCTTTTTCCAGCGCGTAGCATGCGCCTGTTGGCACTGCCTCCTGCCCGATGCACAGGTGGATATTGCCTGCCAGCATCCCTTTTGTAAAACACTCTGCTGCCCGCGTTTCAAACGCGCGGATACGCAGCATCATTTTGTACATACCCATCAGCATTTCCTTGGAATATTTTTCTTTTGCCAATGTGATTCACCCTTTCTTTTTTCTTTATCATTACGGCTTCAGAACTACCTTGCCGCATTGTCCTTTTTCCATTAAATCCAGCCCTTTTTCGAATTCCTCCAGGGGCAACACATGCGTAATGACCTTGCTGATATCCAGTCCTGCCGCAAACAGGCCCTTCATCCGCTCCCATGTGCGGGGGATTTCCCTGCCGGAAATACCTTTTATACAAATCCCCTTTGTCACAAAATTTTCCCATTCCAGCGTGACAGGCTTAGGCCCAAGCCCTGCGCATACAATATACCCATCTGGTTTTACATAATCCAAAGCCGTCATAATCGCGCCCGCATTGCCGGAAAAATCCAGAACCACGTCAACACCCAAGCCATCGCAAAGTTCCTTTACCTTTGATGTTACGTCCTCTTTCACAGGGTCAATTACTGCGTTCGCACCCATTTCCAGAGCCATCTGCGCACGCTGCGGATTCAATTCAACAGCAATTATTTTTGCCGCCCCCAGCGTCCTTGCAACCGCAACCCCCATGCACCCAATCGGACCGCAGCCGATTACAGCCACTTTTTTCGCGGATATGGGAAATTCCATTGCCGCATGCACCGCTACGCCCAAAGGTTCCATCAGTGCAAGCTGTTCTATTGGCATTGACGGGTCGCATTTTACTGCCGCGCTCTCCGGAATACTGATATATTCCGCCATTGCACCATCCCGATGGACGCCGATAACAACTGTGTTATAGCAGACGTCCGTATGCCCGTTCAAGCAAAGGTCGCAGCTGTTACAGACCAAATGGGAATCCGAATTTACAATATCGCCCACATTCACAGCCGTTACACCCTTCCCCACCTTTACAACCTCTCCGGCATATTCATGCCCGATAACCGTAGGCGGATTCATGCGTTTCTGCGCATAATCGTCCCAATGCCTGATATGTACATCCGTGCCACAGATTGCAACAGCTTTCACACGTATCAGCACATCATAATCGCCAATCTCAGGCATAGGCTTCTGTGTCAAAGAAACAAATCCATCGCCCTTTTGCTCCTTCACAACGCATTTCATCATTTCCATCCAGTTCCCTCCTTATTTCAAAAATAGCATTTATAAAACTAAGAACTTATCCGTAAATTAGATACGTGCAGACTGCGCAGTCAGATTTTTCGGCAGGCAAGGAGCTTTTTTGCAGGCGTACCGAGTGGTACGGCAAGGAAAAGCGACAAAGACTGCCGGAAAAGATGAAGCAAGATGTGCGCAGATAATTTACGGATAGGTTCTAAGGCTGCTTCCTCAGGTCTTTGCAAATCAGGCTTGCGGGAACAGTCCTCCGCTTTCCTTATACCTGTCCAAACATTCTGGGCAGGAACATGGAAATCGGTTCCACATATGTGATAAGCAGCAGCGAAATAATACCGGCAATCAGGAAAGGAATAATTTTCCTGCATATCTCCGCAACGGTAATCCCGCCACTCTTACAGCCAACATACAAGTTAATGCCTACTGGAGGCGTTACAAGGCCAATCGCCATATTTACTGTCAGGAATACGCCTGCATGTATCAAATCTACGCCAAGATTGCCCAATACAGGCGTAATGATAGGCAGCAGGATATAAAATGCGGAATTTGCGTCCAGGAAACAGCCGGCAATCAGGAAAACAATATTGATAATAATCAGTATCAGTATTTTATTCTGGCTGATCGAAAGGATTGCCGCGGAAAGGTTCGCCGCAACGCCGCTCGTTGTCATAATCCATGCATAAACCGCCGCCGTAGCGATGATAAACATAATTGTCGCAGAGGATACCGCCGCATCAACGAATACCTTATATAATTCCTTCATGTGGATTTCCTTATAGATGAAAATACCAACAAACAGGCCATAGATAACGGCAACGCCTGCCGCCTCTGTCGGTGTAAATACGCCGCCGTAAATGCCGCCCAGAATGATAACAGGCATCAGCAGAGCCCAGAACGCATCTTTGAATGCAATAAAACGTTCCTTTGCCGATGCTTTCGGCAGCATTTCCACTTCTGTCCCTCTGGATGCAATAAGCGCGGCAATGATATAAGACGCACCCACCAAAATACCGGGAATGATACCTGCGCTGAACAGCGCACCTACAGACACACCCGTACAGGACGCATAAACAACAAATGCGATAGAAGGCGGTATAATAATACCAATCGCACCTGATGCACTCAGCAGTGCTGTGGATATCCCTCTGTCATAGCCCTGATGTACCATTGCAGGAATCAGAATTGTTCCCAATGCAGCAACGGTTGCCGGTCCGGAACCGGAAATTGCTGCAAAGAAACAACACACAATAACTGTTACGGAAATCATGCCGCTTTTTCTATGTCCGACACATGTACGGGCAAATGTTACGAGCCGCTGAGAGATGCCCGCATATTCCATAATGGAACCAGCCAAAACAAAGAACGGGATTGCCAACAATGCGAATTTGCCTATGGAAGCATACATAACATTCGGGAACATGGAGAATTGGAAGCCTCCAACGTAAAGCCCTATCATCGCTGTTATGCCAAGAGAAACCGCGATAGGAATATTCAAAAATACAAACAGAAAAAAGGTTCCAAACAGTATCAATGTCATGCGGCTCCAACTCCTTTCGCTTCTTTATTCAGCCTTTTGAATTCCCCAATGCCTGCTTCAATGGAACGGATAACACAGAAAAAACTACCTATCGGTATGGAAAGCCCCTGCACCCACATCGGCATATTCAAAGCCGCTGTTCTGGAATTCAGCCGAATCTGGTTGCTTACCATGTCTGCACCGTATTTCATCAGCAGGACCATAAGCACGACCGAGCAAAGCATAGACAGCAGGGTCATAAAAGGCTGTATTTTCTTCGGCATATTATCTACAAAAAAGCTCATACCCATGTGCGCCAGTCTTTTATATGCCGCCGCAATACCAATCATAGATACCCAAACGAATGCAGTAATCGTAATTTCCTCTGTAAAGGAGAAGGACTGCGAAAAACAATATCTGAATACAACATTGATAAAGTTCATAACTGCCATAAAGGCAAACAGAATAACAAGAATAAATTCCTCCAGCTTTGACCATATTCCTAATACAAATCTCATAAATATCCACCTCATCTTCAATGATATCCCTGTCAGAAACGTCTTTCCGGGAAGATTGAAATGCCAGTTTAACAAGCTTCAAAAATCCTTGCTTTTTCGGTAAGTTGTAATACAACTTTGCTTCTGAAAGAGGCGGAGAGGAAACCCCTCCGCCCAAGTAAAGCCAGCTCCGCTTATTCAAATGTATAGCCGAACGCTGCAAATACTTCATCTGTAACCTGCTCTCTGTAAGAATCATATACAGATGCAACTTTTTCTTTGAAAACGTTCATTTCATCTTCTGTCAAATCCGTAATAGTCATGCCGTTTTCTTCCATCAGCTTGAAGTTTGCAGCATCTGCTTCTCTGGAAGCCTGTACTTCTGCTGCCGCAGCCTTGTTTGCTGCATCCTGGAAGATAGCTTTGTCCTCATCGCTCAGGCTGTTCCAAAGCTTGTCGCTGCAGGAAAGAATCAGGCAGTCATAAGCATAGTTCCATCTTGTCAGGTAGGACTGAACTTCGTAAATCTTAGAAGATACGATAGGGTCTGTCGGGTTTTCCTGACCGTCGATTGTTCCCTGCTGAAGCGCTGTAAATACTTCAGAGAAGGTCATAACTGTCGGGTCTGCGCCCATCAGGCGGAATGTATCTACCCAGCTGGAAATTGCAGGAACACGGAATTTCAATCCAACCATATCTTCAGGTGTTTTGATTTCTTTCTTGCTGTTTGTTACGGAACGGAAACCGTTTTCGCCCAGCCCCAGAACTTTAACACCCAGAGGGTCAATCAGGTCTTTAATCATCTGCCCGCCGTCGCCGTTGAAGAGTTTCGCATCAACATCGTCATTGTTGGAGAAAATCCACGGCATTGTGATTACATACAGCTTGGGTTCATAGTTCGTGTAGTTTGTGATGGAACGGAGATCCAGGTCTACAGTACCGTCCAAAATCATCTGTGTGCCCTGGTCCATCGCACCACCGGCAAGCTGTTCATTTGCATAAATGGAAACTTTGTATCTGCCGTTTGTGCCTTCTTCGACCAGGCGTGCAAATTCTTCACATGCCACACGCCATACGCTTGTTTCGGATGTCGTATAGCTCATTTTCAACTCAATCGCTTTGCCGCTTTCATTGCCGCCTGTTGCATTGTTATCAGCTGCACCGCCACCGCAGCCAGTCATACCCATTGCCATTAGCGCACTCAAAATACCTGCTAACCATCTTTTCTTCATCTGTTACCCTCCTCATTATCTCGTGTCTGTCATTTTTCCCTTTTCCGCCATTTTTATTTGGCGTTCTTCTCTTTTGTACTGCCCTTTTTGGCCATTAGGGTACATATCACATTTGTACTACATAGATTACTTGTATTATATGTACCGTATAAAAAATAATTTGTGTCGTTATTAAGCTGGAACAATGCTGGAAACCTCCCATTCCCTGTTCCAAATACGAAATCACATCCACAAATCATTTCTCACAAAACCGGGTCTTTTAAGCGGGATATCCTTTTTGCCTTTAGAAAAGGGAAAATGGACATCTCTTTTCCATTCCTTCCAGGCTTATTCTTCATCCGGGACCCTCTCCACTGCCTTTTTTTCTGTTTCTGGCGAAAAATAAGCAACATGGTAATATGTGTTGTCATTATATAAATGTTCTCTGGCCTGTTTTGGTTTCTTCGTCTTGAGCAGTGAATAAAGCTGTTCATGTTCTTCCGCCAAAACGTTCAGCGGCTTTCTTGTCAGCCTGATGATTTCAGACATATAGTGAAAAAAAATGTCCTTGTTTGTGTTCATTGCGCTGTCCAGAAAGCTGTTTTTTGCTCCTTTAATAATCGTCATGTGAAAATCAAAGTCAAGCATCGCAAATGTTTTTTTGTCATTGCCTGCCGCTGCTTCTTTCATCTGCTCCACCAGCTCCCGCAGGTGTTCCTCCTCCTGCAGCGTAGCCTTTTTGACAAAAGCATCTATCGCCTTAAATTCGATTGCCTGACGAAATTCAAAGAAGTCCTTAAATTCATCACTGCTGATATCTGATGTAATATCCACACCCGGCACATTCTGTTCATTCGGTGTTTTATGCACAAACGAGCCTACACCCTGCATCGTTACAATAATGCCACGTCCCTGCAGATTTTGCAGCGCGGCACGCACGCTTGTCCGGCTTACGCCAAACATTTTGCAAAGTTGGCTTTCCGATGGAAGTTTTTCGCCTACCTTCCATTCGTTCTCCGATATTTTCACCATAATCTCGTTATAAACCTCATCGCTGAGGGAAAGCCTGCCTCTGTTGTAATGATCCATAATATTCTGTTCGCCCCTATTCTAAACAACTTTCTTTATAAAAAATATACATGAAAGCAATCTTTTTGTAAAGACCGTTTGCCAGTTTTAATTTTAGAACAAAAGCTGTCAATGCATCATTCGCAAAGCCATTCAGATATTACTTGTAATATATGTTATCACCCATTTTCTTTTTTTACAATGCCACTATTGAATAAAACTCCATACTTATTTTTATGAAAAAAGACGATTTCTTTGTTATTTTCATAACATATCGTGGATTTCAACGATTTTATTTGCTCTCACTAAATTTTTTTAATGGAAAACAAACAATGAAAACGACATTTCTTCATTTTTCTGCGAAAAAAAATGGAGGGATTTATGGGAGCTACCATAAGAAGATTATCTCCCTATGGTAAACCGCCTTTTTCCCGCCCATTTTTCTATTTGTTATTTATAATATTCTACAAGGGAATCGAACAGCTTCATATCGAAATTGCCTTCCACATTTTGATACAGTCCCGCGCCAATTCTCTCCGCATGGCCCATTTTTCCCAGCACACGCCCATCAGGGGAAATAAGCCCCTCGATTGCATAAGCTGAACCATTCGGATTATACTGAATATCGTTTGTTGGCATATCCTGCATATCTACATACTGCGTCAGAATCTGGCCCTTTTTCGCCAGCTCCTTCACCAGTGTGTCGTTTGCCAAAATGCGCCCTTCTCCATGAGAAACCGGCACACTGAACACATCGCCGGCATTGACATTCAGCAGCCAGGGGGAGTTTTCCGTCGCCAGTCTTACCCTTACCAGCTTGGACTGGTGCCTGCCAATGGTATTATAAGTCAGCGTCGGACAGTTTTCATCCGTATCAATGATTTTGCCGTAAGGCACAAGCCCCAGCTTAATCAGAGCCTGGAAACCGTTGCAGATGCCGCAAATCAAGCCATCCCGTTCCTCCAAAAGCCGCGTTACGCCATCTTTGATTTCCGGGTTGCGGAAGAACGCCGTAATAAATTTGCCAGAACCGTCCGGCTCATCGCCGCCGGAGAAGCCGCCGGGAATAAATACCGCCTGCGCCTGCTCCATTTTCTCCGAGAACCGAGCCACAGAATCCGCAATACCGCTTGCAGAAAGGTTATTGATTACGAAAATCTCCGCCTGCGCGCCAGCCCGTTCCACAGCCTTTGCGGAATCATATTCGCAGTTTGTCCCGGGGAATACAGGAATCAGTACGCGCGGCTTTGCCACCGTCACTTTTGCATGATATACCTCTGCCTTTTTGCTTGTAAATACAGGAATTTCCTTCTTTTCCGTCTGTATATTGCAAGGGTAAATTTCTTCCAGCTTGTTTTCATATGCCGCAAACAGTTCTTTCAGAGAAAGGCTTTCATTGCCGAAAGTAACCGCATCGCCGGCTGTCTTGCCCAGAAGTGTCCCAGCCGGAACATCTTCCGTCACTTCCAAAAGGAACGCGCCGTAAGCGTAACCGAACAAGTCGTCCAGAGAAACACCCTCCGCAAATGCAAAGCCGATGTCGTTGCCCATAGCCATTTTCATTACAGCCTCAGCAACGCCGCCATATGTCGGTGTATACGCTGCCGCAACTTTGCCCTGCCGCATCAGTCCGTTTACGACCTCAAAATTCTCCTTCAGGCTTTTCGCCGTCGGCAGTCCGTCTGCGTCATATTGCGGCTTCAAAAGCACAACATTATGCCCTGCCGCCTTAAATTCCGGGGAAATAATATTATGGATATTTTCCGTAGTCACCGCAAAGGAAACCAATGTCGGCGGCACGTCAATCTGTTCGAACGTCCCGCTCATGGAATCCTTTCCGCCGATTGCCGCAATTTCCAGCCCCTTCTGCGCCATAAAAGCACCCAGAAGCGCAGCCAGCGGTTTGCCCCAGCGTCTGCCGTCTTTCATGGGCTTCTCAAAATATTCCTGAAAGGAAAGATAAACCTCCTCAAACTTTGCGCCTGTCGCAATCAGCTTTGCAACCGATTCCACAACCGCCAGATATGCACTGTGGTACGGGCTTTTCTCCGCGATAAACGGATTATATCCCCATGCCATCAGGGAGCAGGTAGAAGTATCCTTTTTCTCCGCAGAAACCTTATTTACCATTGCCTGAATGGGTGTGCGCTGGTTTTTGCCGCCAAACGGCATCAGCACCGTACCCGCGCCAATAGTCGAGTCAAAACGCTCGGAAAGCCCGCGCTTGGAGCAGACGTTCAGGTCTTCCGCCAGTTCCAGATAGCCCTTTTTGAAATCCGTTGGAATTTCTTTTGAGAATGCCCGGGGTGCGTCAGGCGTAATATCAATGTGTTTCTCCGCGCCGTTGGAATCCAAAAATTGGCGGGCAATATTTACAATCTTTTTCCCGTTCCAGTTCATCACAAGGTATGGATGTTCCGTCACCCTTGCAACGACCGTTGCCTCGAGGTTTTCGCTGTCCGCCAGTGCTCTGAAGCGTTCCACGTCGGCCGCCGCCACAACAACAGCCATTCTCTCCTGAGATTCGCTGATTGCCAATTCCGTACCGTCCAGCCCATCGTATTTCTTCGGGACAGCGTTCAGGTCAATTTCCAAACCATCCGCCAGTTCGCCGATGGCAACGGAAACGCCGCCCGCGCCAAAGTCATTGCACCGCTTAATCAAACGGGAAGCCTCGGGATTGCGGAACAGTCTTTGCAGCTTTCTCTCCTCCGGCGCATTGCCCTTCTGTACCTCTGCGCCGCAGCTTTCCAGAGATTCCAGCGTATGCGATTTTGATGAGCCAGTCGCGCCGCCGCAGCCATCGCGTCCTGTCCTGCCGCCCAGCAAAATCACGATATCTCCGTCAATGGGACGTTCACGCCGCACGTTTTCCGCCGGAGCCGCACCGATAACAGCACCGATTTCCATACGTTTCGCTACATAGCCATCATGGTAAAGCTCATCTACCTGTCCGGTTGCCAAGCCAATCTGGTTACCATAAGAACTGTACCCCGCCGCAGCCGTCGTCACAATTTTCCTCTGCGGCAGTTTGCCCCGCAATGTTTCAGAAACCGGCGTAAGCGGATTGCCCGCACCCGTCACACGCATCGCGGCATACACATAGGAACGTCCGCTCAAAGGGTCACGGATTGCCCCGCCCACACAGGTTGCCGCGCCGCCGAACGGTTCGATTTCCGTCGGGTGGTTATGTGTTTCGTTCTTGAACAAAAGCAGCCATTTTTCTGTACCGCTTTCCGTTTCTACGTCAATTTTCACCGTGCAGGCATTGATTTCCTCAGATTCGTCCAGCTTTTCCAGCTTCCCCTGCTGTTTTAGCAGTTTCGCCGCAATTGTGCCCATGTCCATCAGATTGATGGGCTTCGTCCGCCCGATTTCTTTCCGTACCGCAAGATATTCATTATATGCCTTTTGCAGCAGCTCGTCCTCAAAACGAATGCTGTCAATCGTTGTCAGGAATGTCGTATGACGGCAATGGTCGGACCAGTAAGTATCAATCATTTTGATTTCCGTAATCGTCGGGTCGCGCTGTTCGCTCAGGAAGTAATTCTGACAGACCTTAATGTCGTCCAAATCCATCGCCAGCCCGTTTTCCGCAATAAACGCCTGCAAAGCCGTTTCGTCCAGACAGCGGAAACCGTCCAGCACAGCAACCTCCGTCGGGATTTCATATTTCACATCCAGCGTGTCATATGCCTCAAGAGAAGCCTCCCTTGCCTCAACGGGATTGATAACATATTTCTTGATTTCCTCTACTTCCCGCTCCGTCAGTTTCCCATAAAGCAAATAAATCCTTGCTGTACGCACAAGCGGACGTTCCTGTTTTGAAATAATCTGGATACACTCCGCCGCAGAATTTGCCCGTTGGTCGAACTGCCCCGGCAGATATTCCACCGCAAACACCTTCGCGCCGTCCGCAGGGATTTCCTCCCGCAAATCATCTAGCTGCGGCTCGGAAAATACAGCCTTTTTGCAGTATTCAAACAAATCCCTGTCAATCCGCTCCACATCGTAACGGTTCAGAAGCCGCAGCCCTTCCAGACCGCTGATTCCCAGCAGATTCACAATGTCCGCACGCAGGGAATCCGCCTCAGCAGCAAGCCCTGCTTTTTTCTCTACATATATTCTGTAAACCATGCTTATCCCTCCGCTGCAAGTGCCTTTTGCCCGATGTCCTTCCTGTAATATGCATTGTCAAATTGTACGGTTTTTACCGTTGCATACGCTTTTTCAATCGCCGCCGCCAGCGTATCCGCCGTTTCTGTTACGCCCAGCACGCGTCCGCCGTCTGTCAGCAGCTGCCCGTCCTTCGTTTTTGCTCCCGCAACAAAAATCCGGCTACTGTTTTCCGGCAGGCTGATCGGAAAGCCCTTTTCATAGCTCCTGGGATAGCCCTCCGAAGCCATGATGACACAGCATGCGGAACCCGTACCGAATTTCACTTCTGCCTGTTCCAGTGTGCCAGCGGAAACATGGCGCATAATGGTCAGCAGGTCACTTTCCAGCAAGGGCAGAACAACCTGTGTTTCCGGGTCACCAAAGCGGCAGTTATATTCAATCACCTTCGGTCCGTTCGGCGTCAGCATCAGGCCAAAATACAGGCAGCCCTTGAATGTGCGCCCTTCCTTATTCATTGCCGCCATTGTCGGCAGGAAAATCGTTTCCATGCATTCTTTTGCAACTTCCTCTGTATAATACGGATTCGGCGCAATCGTTCCCATGCCGCCGGTATTCAGACCTTTATCGCCGTCCAGCGCTCTCTTATGGTCCATAGAGGATACCATAGGCTTCATGGTTTTTCCGTCCGTAAACGCCAGCACAGAAACCTCAGGGCCTGTCAAAAATTCCTCAATCACAACATGGTCGCCGCTCGCTCCGAAAATCTTATCCTGCATCATGGAACGGACAGCATCTTTCGCCGCTTCTCTCGTCTCCGCAATCACAACACCCTTGCCCAACGCAAGGCCGTCCGCCTTTACAACAGTCGGAACAGGCGCAGTTTCCAGATAAGCCAGTGCTTTTTCCATATCGTCAAACACAGCGTATTCTGCCGTAGGAATATTATATTTTTTCATAAGGTCTTTTGAAAAAACCTTGCTCCCCTCAATGATCGCCGCTTTTTTATCCGGCCCAAAGCAGGGTACGCCGATTTCCTCCAGAGCGTCTACCATGCCCAGCACAAGAGGGTCGTCCGGCGCAACTACAGCAAAGTCAATGCCTTTTTCCTTTGCAAATGCCACAGCGCCCGCAACATCTTTTGCCGCAATGTCCACGCATACCGCGTCAGCCGCAATGCCGCCGTTGCCCGGCAAAGCATAAAGCTCTGTAACCTCCGGATTCTCCTTTATCTTTTTGACGATGGCATGTTCTCTGCCGCCGCCGCCAATAACCATTACTTTCATCATTCTCCCCCTTTCAGTGATGGAACAGGCGCATACCTGTAAACGCCATTGCCATGCCAAATCTGTCGCACGCCGCAATTACATTGTCGTCCCGAATAGAACCGCCCGGCTCTGCAATATAGGAAACGCCACTTTTTGCCGCGCGCTCAATATTGTCGCCAAAGGGGAAAAATGCATCACTGCCCAGCGCAACACCTTTGATTCCGGCAAGGTAGGCTTTCTTTTCTTCCTTTGTCAGCGGTGCAGGCTTTTCTGTAAACAGTGTCTGCCATACGCCCTCTGCCAGTACGTCCTCATAATCATCGGAAATGTAAACGTCAATAGTATTGTCGCGGTCAGGACGTCCAATCTGCGGCAGGAACGGCAGGTTCAATACCTTTTCATGCTGACGCAGATGCCAGATATCCGCCTTGTTGCCTGCCAGCCTTGTGCAGTGAATTCTGGACTGCTGTCCCGCGCCGACGCCGATAGCCTGCCCGTCTTTCGCGAAGCATACGGAATTGGACTGCGTATATTTCAGCGTAATCAGCGCGATAATCAGGTCACGTTTTGCATCTTCCGGCAGTTCCTTGTTTTTTGTTACAACATTATCCAGCAGCGCGCGGTCAATCTTGAAATTGTTCCTTCCCTGCTCGAATGTTACGCCGTAAACCTGTTTTTTCTCCTGTTCCTCCGGCACATAGTTCGGGTCAATCTTTACAATATTATAGTTCCCATTCCGTTTGCTTTTCAGAATTTCAAGCGCAGCGTCAGTATATCCCGGCGCAATAATGCCATCAGAAACCTCACGCTTAATCAGCCTTGCCGTTGTTTCGTCGCAGATATCGCTCAGGGCAATCCAGTCTCCAAAAGAAGACATTCTGTCCGTCCCTCTTGCGCGGGCATAGGCAAGTGCCAGCGGAGAATCGTCCAGTCCTTCGATGTCGTCCACAAAGCAGGCTTTTTTCAGCGCGTCACTCATAGGCGCACCGACTGCCGCAGAAGTCGGGCTGACATGCTTAAAAGACGTAGCCGCAGGCATCCCCAGCGCGTCCTTGATTTCCTTCACCAGCTGCCAGCTGTTGAACGCGTCCAGAAAATTGATATAGCCGGGTCTGCCGCATAAAATCTCAATCGGCAGTTCCGCGCCGTTTTCCATATAAATTTTTGCCGGCTTCTGATTTGGGTTGCAGCCGTATTTCAGTTCAAATTCTTTCATTCTTAAAATCCCCCTTTGCCATCAGGCTGTCAGACTTTCCGTTCTCCTGTCAGTTCTCTTTCTCCATATCATTGCTGATATATCCTTACTGGTATTTGTTTATCATTCTGTTTTCCACCGTACCGGTTTTCAAATCTGTATATCTCACATAAAGGGAAATCTTATTCTGTTCGTTCAGCCCTTCCCAAATTTCTTTTGTGAATGCATCAATGTCATTCGGGATTGCCGCGCGTTCCGGTTCACCCTGAAAAGTCGGCAGAGGATTTCCGTCACAGGCATACGTGTGCAGAAAATGCCCCAGCCCCGCCAATGCGGGATAGGAAAACGTATATCTGCTGCATGCACTGCCTTCTGCGTCCGCGCTTTTCAGTATGCTCATTTTATAGGTAAAATCTTCGTCCGCAAATGTCAGCATACCGCTGATTCTGGGTGTGAAATTCGGCGCGTCCGGCTCAAATTCTCTTGTTTCCAAAGCCTCTTCAAAGGTTCTGCCCGCCTTCACGAAATCATATATTGTATCTGTCTGGTCGCCGTTTGTCACAATCAGCCTATTTTCCAGCTTCCGGACAGGCGCATAAATAATCAAAGACGGGTCCTCAACTTTAGACTCATCATAAGGGTAGATCATAACGTCATCGCCCTTTTCGCGGAACACACGGTTCCGGCTGTTTTCACTGCGCCCCATGATAAAATATGCCACAGCCGCCTTTGTACCGTCCGGCGTTTTGCCGATGACAATGCCGCGCCCTACATACGGGTCTTTCACCAGCTCTTTCATGCTGTTGATTTTGTAAATATCCATATTAGTTTCCTTTCTGCAAGCCCTTTGCCACCAGCTCCGCCGCTTTCGGCAGGAGTATCCATTCTGCCTGTTCCATTACTCTCCGCTGGAGAATTTCCGGCGTATCGCCCTCCAGAACCTCCACAGCTTTCTGTAACAGTATCTCCCCGCCATCAGGGATTTCATTCACATAATGCACCGTTGCTCCGGTGATTTTCACGCCGTATTCCAATGCCGCTTCATGCACATGCAGCCCATAGTAACCCTTTCCGCAGAAAGATGGAATCAGCGCGGGATGTACGTTGATGATCCGTTTCGGATAAGCCGAAGTAAAATTTTCGCTCAGAATGGACATAAATCCAGCCAGAACAATCATTTCTACGCCGTTTTCCCGCAGAATCTCTTTCATTTTTTCCTCATACGCAAGCTGGCTGGGGAAATCCTTCCTCTTTACCACAGCAGAGGGAATCCCGTTTTCCGCCGCACGGGTCAGGGCGTATGCCGTTTCATTGCTGGCAAGCACAAGCACGATTTCCCCGCTGGGCATTTCCCCACGCTCTGCCGCATCAATCAGCGCCTGCAAATTCGTGCCGCCGCCGGAAACAAACACCGCTATTTTTGTTTTCAGCATAAAACCACGCCTTCCTCGGAAGGGATGATTTCGCCCATGATGTACGCGTCTTCGCCATTCGCCTTAAGGATTTCCAGAGCCTTATCTGCATCCTCCTTTGCAACCACAACACTCATGCCGACGCCCATATTAAAGGTATTGAACATATCTCTTTCGGGAATGTTCCCTTTTTCCGCAATCATGCTGAATACAGGAGGAATCCGCAGAGAATCCTTCGCAATTTTCGCGCCAAAGCCCTTCGGAATGCTTCTGGGGATATTTTCGTAAAAGCCGCCGCCTGTGATATGGGAAACCGCTTTTACCTTCACCTGCTCAAACAGTGCAAGCATCGGCTTTACATAAATCTTTGTCGGCGCAAGCAGGGTTTCCCCGAGGGATTTCCCGCCCAGCTCCGCAAGGGGCGTTTTCATATCGGCATGCTCCACATCGAACACCCGCCGCACCAGAGAAAAGCCGTTGGAATGCACGCCGCTGGAAGGCAGCGCGATTACAACATCTCCTGCCTGTATCGTCTTGTTGTCCAGAATTTTATCTTTATCCACAACGCCTACGGCAAAGCCCGCAAGGTCATATTCATCTTCCGGATAAAAGCCGGGCATCTCCGCCGTTTCCCCGCCGATGAGCGCCGCGCCGGACTGCACGCAGCCCTCTGCCACGCCGGAAACGATAGCCGCAACTTTTTCCGGGAAGTTTTTGCCCACAGCAATATAATCGAGGAAGAACAAGGGCTTTGCACCGCAGCAGATAATATCGTTCACACACATCGCCACGCAGTCAATGCCTACGGTATCATGCTTGTCCATCAGAAAAGCCAGCTTCAGTTTTGTTCCCACGCCGTCAGTACCGCTGACCAGAACAGGCTTTGTAATTCCTGTCATATCCAGTTCAAACAGGCCGCCGAACCCGCCAATATCGCCCACAGCCCCCGCTGTCAGCGTCTTTGCGATATGTTTTTTCATCAGTTCTACCGCCTGATAGCCCGCAGTAATGTCTACGCCCGCGGCTTTATAGCTTTCACTCTGGCTTTTCATTTCTTATCTCCTCTCTCACTCAGCTTGCGCTCAAATTTATTTTTATCCGTACAGGAAGGGATTTCCGTGGGATAATTGCCGTCAAAGCACGCAGAGCAGTACCCACAGCCCCGCGGCACACCAATCAGCATTCCCAGATGGTCAAGGTTCAAATATCCAAGGCTGTCCGCGCCGATGATACGGCAGATTTCGTCCATTGTATGGTTCACAGCAATCAGATTTTCGCGGGAATCCACATCCGTCCCATAATAGCAGGGATACAGGAACGGAGGCGCAGAAGAACGCATATGCACCTCTGTTGCTCCTGCTTCACGCAGAAGTTTTACAATTCTTGCGGATGTTGTGCCTCTTACGATGGAATCGTCCACCAGCACCACGCGTTTGCCTTTTACTGTTTCAGAAACCGCATTCAGCTTAATGCGTACTTTATCTTCACGCACCTTCTGCCCCGGTGCAATAAACGTACGCCCAATATATTTATTTTTGATAAAGCCTATTCCGTAAGGGATTCCCGATTGTCTGGAATAGCCGATTGCCGCATCCAGCCCAGAATCAGGCACGCCAATGACAACATCTGCCGGAGCAGGATGTTCCATGGCAAGACAAGCCCCTGCCGTTACTCTTGCACGGTGTACGCTGATGCCGTCCACAACGGAGTCGGGTCTTGAAAAATAGATATGCTCAAAAATACAAAGATGTTTCGGTGTTTCACCGACATGGTCTGTAATCGTGCGGATTTCACTGCCGTCAAATACAACAATTTCGCCCGGCTCTACGTCCCGTACAAATTTTGCGCCTACCGCATCCAGCGCACAGGTTTCGGAAGCAATGATATAAGTGCCGTCGTCTGTCACACCGTAGCAAAGCGGATGGAAACCATGCGGATCTCTTACCGCAATCATTTTCGATGTGGACATTACGATAAAGGAGTACGCCCCTTTGATTCTGTTCATCGCACGGTTGATCGCTTCCTCGATGGAAGGGACTTTCAGCCGTTCTTTTGTAATAATATAGGAAATAACCTCTGTATCGCTTGTGGTATGAAAAATAGACCCTTCCAGCTCCAGTTCCTGCCGCAGCTCAAAGGAATTTACCAAATTACCGTTATGCGACAGTGCCAGCCTGCCCTTGATATGGTTAACTACAATAGGTTGTGCGTTCAGCCTGTCCCCTGTTCCTGTCGTACCATAGCGGGTATGGCCCAGCGCCATATTCCCCTCGCCAAGCTCCGCCATAATCTCCGGCGTAAATACATCGTTTACCAGACCGTTATCCTTATGGTAATGGAACAGCCCATCATCATTGACTACAATGCCGCAGCTTTCCTGCCCTCTGTGCTGCAAAGCGAATAGGCCGTAATAAGTTGTTGCCGCCACAGCAGCTTTGCCTTTCCCATAAACGCCAAATACGCCGCATTCTTCATGAAGTTTGTTCATTTTCGCACCTCTCTGCATGATTTTTCCACTTACTTTTATAATCTTCTGTATTTTTTATTCCCTGAATTAAGGGCTGTTTGAATACTTCTCTCCGCCCTGCTTTCTGTCTGTTCCTATGGTTCAGAACCGGCAGACGCATAAAATTGATTCCCTTCAAAGCATTTCCCTGAATACAGCCGATATACAGGGAATATTCCGTAGCCCTGCCATTCTCTCTTTACCGCTGCAAAGCCAGCCGCTTGTATGCGGCAGGAATCTGTTGCTGAGCCGCTCTGTCCTCTGTACTTCTCAGCCGATTTCCAAAGCTTTTGAGGGATTGGCTCTGCGGGAAATATAAAACTTATTTTCTGTATTTTTCTTCAAGCTGCCGGTTTTTTTCCAGCACCTTAGCCGCCGCTTCAGCTCTTGCCGCATTCAGCTTTTCCGCAAGTGCAGCATCCTCCACAGCCAGAATCTGTACCGCCAGCAGGGCGGCATTTTCCGCTCCGTCAATGGCTACCGTTGCCACAGGCATTCCCCCTGGCATCTGCACAGTGGAAAGCAGTGCATCCAGCCCGTCCAGCGTGGAAGATTTGATAGGGATTCCAATGACAGGCAGTGTCGTGTTTGCAGCCATTGCACCCGCGAGATGCGCCGCCTTTCCTGCTGCCGCGATAACTGCGCCAAAGCCCTTCTCCCTTGCGCCAAGCGCAAACGCGCGCGCCTCCTCCGGTGTGCGGTGAGCAGAATAGACATGCGCCTCAAACGGTACGCCAAATTTTTCCAGCGTTGCCATTGCCTTTTCCACTACGGGCAAGTCACTGTCGCTGCCCATAACGATAGCTATTTTCTTCATGGATAACCTCCTGCAAAAATATAAGAATAACATTGATGAGCGGATAGCCGAAACGTAAAAAGGGTAGTCCTATTTCCGAAACGGAAACCGGACTGCCCAGACTTCGGCAAAAGCAGCCGCGTTCCGAAAAGCGTTCCAGACGGGCCGTACGCGGAAAGCTTCCGGGGCATACCAGACACGCCGCCTCCCCTCCGCGGAAAACCTCTCAAATTGACAGTTTCAGTCTAACACATGGCTTTCCCGCTTGTCAATGAAGGGGCAAAAAATTTCTCATAAAAGAAAGCTTGACACGCCTAAATCCATATGATATACTACTGACAATTTGTAAAGAAATACATTTATTCTTCATTTCAGGCGAGAGGAGCCAAAAACTTTGAAGTACATTTTATCCAATGCAAATGTGTTTATCTGCGGTCAATTTGTAAAAACCAACGTATTTGTCGAAAACGGCAGAATTTCCGAAATTTCTTCCCGCCCTTTTTCTCCAAAGGACAGCGGCAGTATCTTTGATTTATCCGGTCAGTATCTGTTTCCTGGTTTCATTGATGTTCATGTGCATCTGAGAGAACCGGGATTTTTTTATAAGGAGAGCATCAAAAGCGGCACAGATTCCGCCGCAAAAGGTGGCTATATTGCTGTCTGCCCCATGCCGAACCTGAATCCCGTACCGGATTGTGCCGAAAATCTTGCCGCTCAGCTTGACGCAATTCGTCAGAATGCCTGTATACAGGTCGTTCCCTACGGCGCGGTCACGATTAGCGAAAACGGGCAGGAGCTTGCGGCTTATGAAGAAATTGCCAGTGATGTCTGCGGTTTTTCCGATGATGGACGCGGTGTACAAAGTGACGAAAAGATGCGTCAGGCAATGCAAAAAATCAGCAAAACAGGCAAAATTCTTGCCGCACACTGCGAGGACAATTCCCTGCTGAACGGCGGCTATATCCACGCCGGAGAATATGCCGCGCGTCACGGGCACAAAGGCATCTGCTCGGAAAGCGAATGGAAACAGATAGAGCGGGATTTGAAGCTTGTGGAAGAAACAGGCTGTAAATACCACGTTTGTCATATCTCCACAAAAGAAAGTGTCGCACTGATTCGGCAGGCAAAAGCGAAGGGGCTGGATGTGACCTGCGAAACCGCTCCGCATTACCTGACCATGAACGACAGTATGCTGCAAGAGGACGGACGTTTCAAGATGAACCCGCCCATCCGCGCCGAAGAAGACAGGCAGGCATTGCTTGCCGGACTTCTGGACGGCACCATAGACATGATTGCCACAGACCATGCGCCCCACTCCGCTGAGGAAAAAAGCAGGGGGCTTTCCGGCAGCATGATGGGCGTGGTCGGGCTGGAAACGGCGTTCCCTGTGCTGTATACAGAACTGGTTAAAAGCGGCACACTTTCACTGGAGCAGCTGATTGCGCTTATGCATACCAATCCGCGTGAACGCTTCGGCATAGGCACCCCCCTGGGGGAGGGAGAGCCTGCAAGCTTTACCGTATATGATTTGGACGAAGCGTACACCATCGATCCTGAAACTTTCCTTACAAAAGGACGAGCAACACCATTCGCAGGCAAAGAAGTTTTCGGCCGATGTGTTCTGACAATGTATCAGGGCAATATCGTCTGGAAAAAGAATTAGACCCCCGGGGCGCTGCCCCAATCCCTTGCGGGGTGCAGAACGGCATCCTGTAATCTTCACACAGCAATACCTGTAGTTTTTATATATTCTAAGGAGGAAAAAAGATTATGCCAAAGAGAACAGACCTGAAAAAAATTCTGATTATCGGCTCCGGCCCCATTGTAATCGGGCAGGCCGCAGAATTTGACTACGCAGGCACACAGGCGTGCCTTGCACTGAAAGAAGAAGGTTACCAGGTGGTACTGGTTAATTCCAACCCCGCTACCATCATGACCGATACAACCATCGCCGATAAGGTTTACATGGAACCGCTTACATTGGAATACATCGCAAGAATCCTCCGCTATGAACGCCCTGACGCTATCGTCCCGGGCATCGGCGGGCAGACAGGTCTGAACCTTGCCATGCAGCTGGAAAAGAAAGGCATACTGCACGAATGTCAGGTCGAGCTGCTGGGTACAAGCTGCGAAAGCATCGAGCGCGCCGAGGACAGAGAGCTGTTCAAAGAACTCTGCCAGAGCATTGGCGAGCCCGTTATCCCTTCTGAAATCACATACTCCGTAGAAGAAGCCATCAAGGCGGCAAATGAAATCGGCTATCCCGTTGTACTGCGCCCGGCATTCACACTCGGCGGCACAGGCGGCGGCTTTGCGGAAAACGAACGTGAACTGGTGGATATCATGAAAAACGCCCTCAAGCTCTCTCCCGTACATCAGGTATTGGTAGAAAAGAGCGTTAAAGGCTATAAGGAAATCGAATTTGAAGTCATGCGCGATGCAACCGACCGCGCCATTACCATCTGCGGCATGGAAAACGTTGACCCCGTTGGCGTACATACCGGCGATTCTATCGTTGTGGCGCCAATCCTGACACTGAACGACCATGATTTCAATATGCTGCGGGACAGCGCGCTGAAAATCATTCGCGCACTGAAAATTGAAGGCGGCTGCAATGTGCAGTTCGCGCTTGACCCTGATTCCTCCCAGTATTATCTGATTGAGGTCAACCCGCGTGTTTCCCGTTCCTCCGCGCTTGCTTCCAAAGCCAGCGGTTACCCTATCGCCCGCGTTACGGCAAAAATTGCTGTCGGCATGACGCTGGACGAAATCAAAATTTCTGAATCCACCGCTAATTTTGAACCGGCTCTGGATTATATTGTAGCAAAAATGCCCCGCTTCCCCTTCGATAAATTTGCGTCCGCCGCAAATACGCTCGGTACACAGATGAAAGCAACAGGCGAAGTTATGGGCATCGGACGCACACTGGAGGAATGCCTGCTGAAATCCATCCGCTCTCTGGAAATTGGCGTCTGCCACCTGTACATGGCGAAATTCGACCATACGCCCAGCGAAGAACTGCTGGAGTATATCTCCCGCAGCCCGGACGACAGAATCTATGCCATTGCGCAGCTCATCCGCAACGGCGTTTCTTTGGACGATATTTTCGAGGCAACAAAAATCACAAAATATTTCCTCGAGGTTATGAAAAACATTGTGGATTATGAAACCGTACTTTCTCAGAATGTCGGGAACAGGGAAATCTTGAAAACCGCTAAAAAAACGGGCTTCTCCGACCAGATTATCGCGAAACTCTGGAACTGGAAAGAAGTGGATGTGTTCCAGCTGCGGCGTGACATGCAGCTGTTCCCTGTATACAAAATGATTGAAACAAGCGGCTGCGGCGGATATATCCCCTACTTCTACTCTACTTATGGGGAAGGGAACGAATCTAAAATCAGCAATAAAAAGAAAATCATTGTACTCGGTTCAGGCCCTATCCGTATCGGTCAGGGCGTGGAATTTGACTACTCCACCGTACACGCTGTTACAACAATCAAGGAATTCGGCTATGAATCCATCATCATAAACAACAACCCCGAAACCGTTTCCACGGACTATACCACAAGCGACAAACTGTATTTCGAGCCGCTAACTGTGGAAGACGTTATGAATGTTGTAGAAATAGAGCAGCCAATCGGCGTGATTGCTTCTTTGGGCGGACAGACCGCAATCAACCTTGCAGAGCCTTTGATGGAGCGCGGCGTTAAAATCATCGGGACAGACGTTGCGGCAATCGAAAAAGCCGAGAACCGCGATGCGTTCGAGCATATTATGGAAAAACTGGATATCCCTCAGCCCAAAGGCCGCGCTGTTACGAATATTGAGGACGGCGTAAAGGCGGCGAATGAGATTGGCTATCCCGTACTGGTGCGCCCTTCCTATGTACTGGGCGGTCGTGCAATGCAGATTGTCGCGAACGAGGACGCACTCCGCACATATCTGAAAAGCGCGGTAGCCATTAACGAGGACCAGCCTGTACTGGTAGACAAATATATCCAGGGTAAGGAGCTGGAGGTGGACGCAGTCTGTGACGGAAACGACGTATTCGTGCCCGGCATCATGGAACACGTTGAACGGACAGGTATCCATTCCGGCGACTCCATCAGCGTATACCCGACATTCAGTGTATCCGCAAAAGCAAAAGGGAAAATTCTTGAATACACAAAAAAGCTGGGACTTGGTATCGGTATCAACGGCCTGTTCAATATCCAGTTTATTGTGGACAAGCAGGATAATGTTTATGTTATCGAGGTAAACCCCCGTTCCTCCCGTACTGTTCCCTTCCTTTCGAAGGCGACCGGCTACTCCCTTGCGGATATTGCAACACTGGTCATCCTTGGCAAGAGTTTGAAAGAACAGGGCATATTCGGGCTGTATCCCGATGAAAAAAAGAGATGGTATGTTAAAGTGCCTGCTTTCTCCTTCTCTAAGCTGCACGGCATGGATACCTACCTTTCCCCTGAAATGAAATCCACGGGGGAGGCTATCGGTTATGACAACAAGCTGAACCGCGCACTCTATAAGGCTTTGCAGGCATCCGGCATGAATATACAGAATTATGGTACTGTGCTTGCGACTATCGCGGATAAAGATAAGGAGGAAGCCCTGCCGCTAATCCGGCGGTTCTACGAACTCGGCTTCAATATTGAAGCAACAAAAGGTACAGCGGATTTCCTGAAAGAACATGGCATCCGCACCCGGGTGAAGAAAAAACTTTCCGAAGGCAGCGAAGAAATTGTGGAATCCATCCGTCAGGGATATGTCAGCTATGTTATCAATACAAGAGATATCAATTCCACAGAAGGCATGAGCGACGGGCAGGATATCCGCCAGTGCGCTGTGGAAAATAACATCACTGTATTCACCGCGCTGGATACTGTCAGCGTACTGCTTGACGTACTGGAAGAAACAACATTAGCAATATCTACGATTGATGCGTAAAGATCCCTCAGGAATTCCACCCCTGACCGGATTTCCAAAATCAGAGCAGGCGGAAAATCTCCTTACTGCTCTGGTTTTGCATAAATAAAGCGGGCTTTCTCGCTTTCATGATAAAATAGTCTTTAGGAGGATTTTTGTGAAGCAATCTCTTTTCACCATACAAAGCAACGAACAGCTTGCCGAAGGTGTATACAAAATGGTTCTGGCGGGAGATACCTCCGCCATTACCGCACCCGGGCAGTTTGTCAATATCCGGCTGAACAGCTTTTTCCTGCGTCGCCCGATTTCCGTATGTGATTACGGAAAAAACAGCCTGACAATCATTTACAAAACAGTCGGCAAAGGTACGGAAGCTATGCGCCGCATGAAAGCCCCGCATAAGCTGGACATACTGACCGGACTTGGCAACGGCTACAATACCGCGCCCAGCGGAGAACGTCCCCTGCTGGTGGGCGGCGGGGCCGGTGTGCCGCCGATGTATGCGCTGGCAAAAAAACTGCTCGCGGAAGGCAAGCGCCCCATTGTGATCCTCGGTTTCAACCGGAAAGAAGAAATGTTCTATACGGCAGAATTTGAAGCCCTTGGCACGGAAGTCCATATCGCTACCGCAGACGGCAGCTTTGGCACGAAAGGCTTTGTAACCGATGTCGTCACCGCCCTTCCCGATTACACCTATTTTTACGCCTGCGGGCCGGAGGCTATGCTGAAAGCCCTTTCCGCCTGCACAAAAACAAGCGGACAGCTCAGCTTCGAGGAACGCATGGGTTGCGGCTTCGGCGCGTGCATGGGCTGCTCCTGCCAGACAAAATACGGCAGCAAGCGCATCTGCAAGGACGGTCCTGTGCTGGAAAAGGAGGAAATCCTATGGTAAAAACAAGCGTAACCCTCAGCGGCCTGACGCTGGAAAATCCCATCATCCCCGCCAGCGGTACATTCGGCTATGGGTATGAATTTGCGGAACTGTATGACATCAACATCCTCGGCTCCTTTTCTTTCAAGGGAACGACAAAAGAACCCCGTTTCGGCAACCCTACGCCTCGTATCGCGGAATGTCCGGCAGGCATGATAAACTCCGTTGGGCTGCAAAATCCCGGCGTTGAAAAAGTAATTTCCGAGGAACTGCCCAAACTGGCAAAATGCTTCCGTAAGCCTGTCATTGCCAATGTCAGCGGCTTTTCTGTGGACGAATACGCATACACCTGTGAAAAGCTGGACAAACAGGAGCAGGTCGGGCTCCTTGAGGTCAATGTCAGCTGTCCGAACGTACATCATGGCGGCATGAGCTTCGGCACAAGCCCTGAAGCTGTTGCGGAAGTCACAAGAGCCGTTAAGTCTGTCACGAAAAAACCTGTATACATGAAGCTGAGCCCCAATGTAACGGATATTGTATCCATCGCGAAAGCATGTGAAGAAGCAGGGGCAGATGGCATCAGCCTGATTAACACGCTAATGGGAATGCGAATTGATTTGAAAACAAAACGCCCTGTTATCGCCAATAAAATGGGCGGCTTTTCCGGCAGCGCGATTTTCCCCGTTGCCCTGCGCATGGTTTACCAGGTTGCGGAGGCTGTGAAAATCCCCATCATGGGCATCGGCGGCGTTTCCTCAGCAGAAAATGTGATTGAAATGATGCTTGCGGGCGCAACTGCGGTGCAGATTGGCGCGGCAAATCTGGTTGACCCCTTCATCTGCAAAACTATTATAGAAGATTTGCCCCGCGTAATGGAAAAATACCATATCAACGACTTAAACGACATTATAGGAGGTGCGCACAAATGAGCAAAGACGTTATTATCGCCTGCGATTTCAGCAGCAAAGCCGAACTTCTGGCATTTCTTGATAAATTCAACGGCGAAAGCGCGAAACCCTTTCTGAAAGTCGGCATGGAGCTTTTTTATGCCGAAGGGCCTGAAATCGTGCGGGAAATCAAGCGGCGGGGTCACAGGATATTTCTGGACCTCAAGCTGCATGATATTCCGAACACAGTCAAAAAAGCTATGACTGTTCTTTCCGCGCTGGATGTGGATATTGTGAATCTTCATGCCGCCGGAACGATCAGCATGATGGAAGCAGCACTGGAAGGGCTGACACGTCCGGACGGCACGCGTCCCCTGCTCATTGCCGTTACCCAGCTGACCTCTACCAGCGAGGAACGCATGAAAAATGACCTGCTGATTGACCACGCACTGGATGAAGTTGTTCTGCATTATGCCGCAAACGCAAAGACTGCGGGGTTGGACGGTGTGGTCTGCTCTCCGCTTGAGGCTGGCAAGGTCAAAGGCGTGTGCGGAGATACATTCCTGACTGTAACACCGGGTGTACGCTTTGCAGATGGGAATGTCGGCGACCAGGTACGCGTTACCACGCCCGCCAAGGCAAAAGAGCTGGGTTCGGATTATATCGTTGTGGGCAGGCCTATCACAGAGGCGGCTGACCCCGTTGCGGCGTACAAAAGATGTATTGCTGAGTTTTTATAAGAAAATATTATAATTTCCAGATAAAGCGAAACGTAGTTTCGCACTATCTTCTTTGCTTGTTTCTTTGTAAAGAAAGAAGCGGAGTTTGAGGCAGAGCCTCAAGGTTTTACTGTATGCATCTCTAGGAGGGGACACGAATGAACATTAAAGAACAGATTGCAAAAGACCTGCTTTCCATCGGCGCGGTATTCCTGCGCCCTGAGGAGCCATTTACATGGGCAAGCGGCATCAAAAGCCCCATTTACTGCGATAACCGCCTGACGCTGACTGCACCCGGGGTGCGGAATCATGTAGAAAATGCGTTGGCAGAAACAATACGCAGAGAATACCCCGATTGCGAGGTATTGATGGGTACAAGCACGGCAGGCATCGCACATGCCGCCATCACTGCACACCTGATGGGTCTGCCGATGGGCTATGTACGCTCCGGCGCAAAGGACCACGGCAGAAACAACCAGATTGAAGGCAAGCTGGAAAAAGGTCAGAAAGTCGTTGTTGTGGAAGATTTGATTTCCACAGGCGGCAGCGTTCTGGAAGTGGTAAACGTATTGCGGGAAGCAGGTGCGGACGTGCTTGGCGTTGTAAGCATTTTTACTTATGGCATGAAAAAAGGACTGGAACGTATGGCGGAAGCCAATGTAAAAAACATCAGCCTTTCGGATTTTGACGCGGTTGCAGAAGTTGCCGCGCGCGAAGGTTATATCAAAGAAGCCGATATTGCCCGCCTGATGGCTTTCCGCAATAACCCGAATGATGAAAGCTGGAGGGGGTAAACATATGAGAAGCCTGATTGACATTGTAGACTTAAGCGTAGAGGAAATCACCGGACTGATTGACACCGCAAACGACATCATTGCCAATCCAGAAAAATACTGCGAAAAATGCAGGCACAAAAAGCTGGCAACGCTCTTTTTTGAGCCTTCCACGCGCACGCGCCTCAGCTTTGAGGCTGCCATGCTGGAGCTGGGCGGCAATGTCATTGGCTTTTCCGCAGCAAACAACAGCTCCGCCGCCAAAGGCGAAAGCGTTTCGGATACTGTGCGCACAGTCGGCTGCTATGCGGACATCATCGCCATGCGCCACCCCAAAGAAGGCGCGCCCATGATTGCGTCCATGCGCTCCCCCGTCCCCGTTATCAACGCAGGTGACGGCGGGCATAACCACCCTACCCAGACGCTCGCAGACCTCCTGACCATTCAGCGGGAAAAAGGCAGGTTCGACCATCTGACCGTTGGGCTCTGCGGGGACTTGAAATTCGGGCGGACAGTGCATTCCCTGATTCATGCGCTGAGCCGCTATGAAGGCGTGCATTTCGTTATGATTTCGCCGGAAGAACTCCGCGTACCGGAATATATGATACAGGAAATGCAGAAAAACGGCATTTCTTATGAAGAAACACGCAGCCTGGAGGAAGTCATGCCTCAGCTGGACATTCTTTATATGACAAGGGTACAGCGGGAACGCTTTTTCAATGAAGCGGATTATATCCGCCTGAAGGACAGCTATATCCTCACATTAGATAAGCTGGAAACCGCAAAAAAAGACCTTTGCGTCATGCATCCCCTGCCCCGCGTGAATGAGATTTCCGTAGCTGTGGACGATGACCCGCGCGCATGCTATTTCAAACAGGTATCCAATGGGAAGTATATCCGCATGGCATTGATTTTGAAGCTTCTGGAGGTGGAATGAGCATGAAGATTGATTCGATTACAAACGGCATCGTCATTGACCATATTCTGGCAGGGAAAGGCATGGAACTGTATCACTTCCTGCATCTTGACAGCATGGACTGCTCTATCGCCCTGATAAAAAACGCGCCCAGCCAAAAAATGGGCAAAAAAGATATTATAAAAGTGGATACCGCCTTGGAGCTGGATTTGGATATTTTAGGTTATGTAGACCCCGGCGTCACTGTCAATGTCATTCGGGACGGCGTGCTGATTGAGAAATTCCATCCACAGTTGCCCGAAAAGCTGACAAATATCATACAGTGCAAAAATCCGCGCTGCATCACCTCTGTGGAGCAGGAAATTCCACATATCTTTAAGCTGACAGACCGGGAACACGGCACTTACCGCTGCATCTACTGCGAATCCAAGGCTAAAGAATAAGAATCATACAAAAAGCAGGAACAGTATTCAAAGCAGTTGCCTAAGAATTTTTCTTTTGATAATGCCCGTTGACAGCTGTCCCTGCTTTTTTGCTGCTTTTATTTCAATCTGCTCCCCTGCTCAGCCCTAAAACCGCAGCATTTTTATTTTTCCCTTCTTATGCAGAGAATGCAGCACAAAAATACAGAGCGTCGCGCCGACATAGGAAAGCACGCCCGAAAACGCCAGTGTACGGCGCATACGCATCCGTTTCGCAAGCCGGACATATTCCTGCCCATTTTCCAGGCGCATCGCCTCCCTATATGTTTTGCGCCGTATAGAACGGTAATGCCTGTAATACGCCCTGCATTCCGGGCATTGCCGCAGATGCTCCCGCACCAGCCGCCTGCTGCCCTCGCTTGCGATTCCATCATGGTACAGGGAAGCCAAATCCATCACAACATCACATTTCCAGTTCATTTTTCAACACCTCCATCAGCAGCTTTTTTGCCCTGAAATAAATCACCTTCGCAGAATTTTCGCTGATTTTCAAAATCAGGGCAATCTGTGAAAAGGGCAGTTCCGCATAAATCCGCAGGAGTACAACGTCCCTGTATTTTTTCGGGATGTTTTCCAGCACGTTGCGCACCGCTTTTTCTACATACTGCTTATGTACATATTCTTCCGGGCCATCCATTCCCTCACAGTAGCTGTCTATCACCAGTTCCAGATTAGCCGCATCCAAATGCAGCTTGTTCTTTTTCAGATACTTAAAATAAGTGTGCTTGGCAATAGCCGCCAGCCATGTAAAGACCTCACATTCCCCCCGGAACCGGTGGAAGGAAGTGTATGCCTGCAGAAAGGTTTCCTGCGTTAAATCCTCCGCAATGCCCGCATCAGCGCACATCCGGTACAAAAAGCCATAAATCTGGTTGTAATACTCTTGATAAAGGTTCTCGAAGGCTTTCAACCGCATCCCTTCCTTCCGCTGTTTATTCGGCAGTATTATTCCAGAACAGCCGCTTCAAAATACTGCCCATCCGCGTATTCCCGCAGCAGGTCTTCCGCCTCCGCGAGCATCTCCCGCACCGCCGTGCCGCCGTCAAAGCAGTAAAATACCAGAAGGATATGTTCTGTTGTATCTGTCACCATTGCGCGCGTGCTGTCGCTTGTGGGATTACCAAACGCGCCCTCTGCGTCAAATAATACAGGCAAAAAGGAAAGATTCAAAACATCCTTTCCAATTCCCTGATAGGCAGTCCCCTCCGGTGCGCGTTTCCAAACGATTTCACCCGATGTGTGCGAAAGGTCATAGCTGCCCATAGAATAGCCGGATTTGATGGAAAGATAATTGTTGATATCCACCACATTGTTAATCACATATAGCCCCCGCTCCTTGGCAATCCGGCGGCACATCGCCTCTGCCGAACAGCGGTAACGGTTAGGATCCTTCCCCAAAGCCTTATAGCCTTTTCGGGTCAGCTGAATCTGCTCCCGTTTATTTGCCTGCGAAAGCTCTGTTTCCGCCAACTCCGCAATTTTTTCGTCCATCAGGCGCAGAAATTCCTCATCTGCCTGCCCAACCCGCACATCACACTCCAAAAGCCCCAGTACGGCTTGCGGGCAAATTGTTTTCAGTTCCGGGTCGATCGTAATCTGAACCATCATCGTCCTCCTTCCCAAAGCCGCCGGTTATTTTCCACTGAGCATTTTTACATCCGCAAGCAGGCTTTCCACATTTTCCTCTTTTGTCACCCAGCTTGTGCATACGCGCACAGCCGTATGTCCTTCGTCTGTCTTTTCCCAGAAATCGAAAGCATATTTTTCGCGCAGCCTGTCCAGCATTGCGTCCGGAATGATGGGGAACTGCTGGTTTGTTTTGGAATCAAAACGCATTGCACAACCTGCATTCTCGAACGCGCGGCGGATTTTCATTGCCAGCCCTACGGCATGCTCTGAAATCTCAAAATACAGCCCGTTTTCAAACAACGCCTCGAACTGCAGACCAAGGAAACGCCCCTTTGCCAGAAGCGCGCCCTTCTGCTTAATCAGATAGCGGAAATCCCGCTGAAACGCCGGATTTGCAATCACAACAGCTTCACCCATCAGCGCGCCCACCTTTGTGCCGCCGATATAAAATACATCTGTCAGAGCAGTAATGTCCTTCAATGTCAGGTCGTTTCCTTCCGATGCAAGAGCATAGCCAAGCCTTGCGCCATCCAGATAAAGCGGCAGCCCGCAGGAGCGGCATACTTTACTGATTTCCTCCAGCTCCGCTTTGGTGTATGTTGTACCGTTTTCCGTCGGCTGGGAAATATAAACCATACCAGGCTGAACCATATGCTCATGCGTCACATCGTTCCAGTGCCCGTCATATGCAGCCTGAATCTGTGCCGCCGTAATTTTTCCATCCTCACTGGGCAGGGCAAGTACCTTATGACCTGTCGCTTCAATCGCTCCGGTTTCATGCACATTTACATGCCCTGTATTCACACAGAGTACACCCTGATGCGGGCGCAGTATAGACGAAATGACTGTCAGGTTAGTCTGTGTGCCGCCCACCAGCAGATGCACCTCCGCATGTCCATCGCCGCAAAGCTCCTTCAGGATTGCTTTCGCGTGCTCTGTATGCGGATCGCTGCCATAGCCGGGATATTGCTCCCGGTTTGTCTCCTGCAATTTCTGCAATATTTTCTCGTGCATACCTTCCAGGTAATCACATTCAAAACGTATCATTTTTCTCCGCCTTTCTTTATTTTAATTGATATCCCGGGACGCCGTCCCTCATATTTCATCCAATCAATCCCCATGTTTTTAAGAAAAATATGAAAAAGAACATGGTAAACGCTGAAAAAACCATTGAATAAACTAAAAAATCCCCTGCCAGTTCGTAATCCGCATCAAACTGCACCGCCATCTGATAATTCGTAATCGCCGTAGGCGCTGCCAGAAAAATGAACACTGGCACCAGCGTATCCCCTCTTATGTCCAGCACAGAAACAGCAATCCACAGGAAGACCACAGGCAATATGACCAGCTTCGCCACAATTCCCGCAGCCAACGGTTTCCAATGTTTTTTCGCGGAGCTGAAACGGAACTGCCCGCCCAAAAGCAGGAAAGAAAACGGTGTGACAATCTTTGCCAAATCTTTCCCTGCAGTATGCAGGAAAGACGGCATCGGAATCCGGAAACCATAAAACGCCGCACCCAGAACAACACCCCATATAATGGGGTTTTTCATCGCGTTTACAGCAGCCCGTTTCAAATCAGGCTTTTCTCCCGTTTCCGCAAAAAAGGAATAGACGAATACCCCAATGACATTCAGTAGCGGCAACGTTGCTGCCATGATGGAGGTTGCCAGCGCGACACAAGGCTCACCGCCAAGGCTTCTGGAAAACGGAAGACCATACAACATATAATTTCCACGGTAAACAGACTGCACCAGAACTCCCTGCTGTTTCCGCTCCCGCACCAATCGTGGGACAAGAACCATCAGTGAAGACACGCATACCACAATGACGCACAACGCAAACAGGATTGGTTTTAAGTATGTAAAATCAATCTTTTCTGCATCATAAAGGTTGAAAAATACCAATATAGGGAACAACACCTGAAAGCAGAGCGCATTCCCCCGGCTGATAAATTCCCCCGTCAGTATTCCCCTGCTTTTCAGCCAGAAACCCAGCGCAATCACAACGAATGTCGGCGCAACCGCGTTTCCGGCAAATATTAAATTTTCCACTTATATTTCCCTCTTCCTCTTTTGTACCTGCCCTGGCTACAGCCAAAACAGCAATTTCTTTTATTATAAAAAAACAGCGGGATAATTGCAACCAAATTCCCACCCCATTTTATCCACAAAACAAAAAAGGGCGTTCTTTTTCTGAAATGCCGCCCTTTTTCTGCTGTACATTTTTTAACGGAAGTCTGCCAGTTCAATACCAAGCCCGCGCAGAATCCCTCTCAAATGCTCCATTCGCTCTTCTGTGGGACGCGCAAAATCTGCCTGCGGCAGCTCCATTCCCAACGCTTCATATTTCCCAAAGCCAAATTTGTGATAGGGCAAAAGCTCCATCTGTGCTTCAGGCAGGTATTTTTTTACAAACTCTCCGCTGCGCCGGATATTTTCATCGTCCGCATTCACTCCTTCAATCACCGGAATACGAATGACAATCTGCGCTCCGGTTTCTCCCAGCCGCTTCATATTTTCCAATATACGTTCGTTGGATACGCCGGTGAATTTCCTGTGCTGCTCGGAATCCATATGCTTCAAGTCCATAAAGATCAAGTCCATGCGTTTCAATATCGGCAGAGTTTCATCGAAATCAAAATTCCCGCAGGTTTCAATATCCAGACTGAACCCTAAATCATAAAACTTTTCAGAAAGCTCGTCCAGAACTTCATGCTGCATGGTTGCCTCGCCGCCGGAAAATGTAATCCCTCCGCCGGATTCCCTGTAAAACAGATGGTGTTTTTTTGCCTGTGATAGGATTTCATTCGTATCGGCAATGGAAACAAGCTGTTTTCTTGCCCCTGTCGGGCAGGCTTTTACACACGCACCGCAGCCGGTACATGTTTCGCGTTCCAGATTCATATTGATTCCAATTCCCTGTGGGCAGGCCTTTGCGCACGCGCCGCAGCCGATACAGAGCCTTGGATAGAAACCGACCAGAGGGTTTTGGTGCATCCCTTCCGGATTGGAACACCACTTGCAGTGCAGCGGGCAGCCCGCAAGGAAAATCGTTGTACGAATCCCGTCCCCGTCGTTGACGGAAAAAGGCTGCATCTGCATAAGATACCCTTTCATAGCCCCCTCCTTTTCAAAAAAGACATTAGGACCCTGCCCCAACCCCCGCAAGGGACATTGTCCCTTGACCCTTTTTCCGCAAAACTTCATTTTGCGGACAGCAGTAACAAAAATGGAACCTGTACTGTATTTCTCAATTTCTGCCTGCTCCAAAACAGATTAAGGGTAAAATTCCCTGCTTCTGCAATATTCTATCCCATTTCTACACCCATCGCATAAAATGCGATGGGCAGACGGGTCAAGGGTGGAAGCCCTTGCGGAGGTTTGGAGGCAGCGCCTCCAAGGCCTTTGGTCTTATCTTATCAAAAGCTTTCGTGTGCGTTCCTTGCCATAATGGAATCCTGCATGGACTTCGACAGATTTACAAACTGCGTGCTGTATCCTGCCACACGCACCAACAGGTCTTTGTAATTCTCAGGATGCGCCTGCGCATCTTTCAGCACCTCGTTTGAAATAGTGTTAAACTGCACATGGAACGCACCCAGCGCAAAATAAGACTGAAGCATCGCGCCAAGGTTCGCACGTCCGCGCTTTGTCGCCACCAAATCATGGTTCAGACGCAGGTTCAGCAGCGTACCGCCGCTATGGATATCATGATTCAGCTTCGCAGAGGAACGCAGAGCCGCCAGACATGTAGAAGTATCCGTTCCTGTATAAGGCGATACCCCTTCATTGATAGGGTCTTTCGCTTTCCTGCCGTCCGGCGTTGCACCCAGTACCTTACCCGTAGGCAGGTAGTTGGAAATGCCCATGAATGCCGTTACAAAGTGGTGTCCATAAATATCCTTATAGGACGTTACATCATGGTAGAAATAATCCGCCAGTTTTTTCGCGATGCTGTCCACATAATCATCGTCATTGCCATATTTCGGCACAGCCTGCGCCTTTGCGCGCAGTTCTTCGTAGCCCTCCCAGTTATGGTTCAGCGCGTCGATGATTTCGGCCATCGTTGTCACTTTATCCTCAAACACCAGCTTTTTCATTACCGCAAGGGAATTTGCCGTAACCGAAAGTCCAACGCCCGTGAATACAGGCCCAATGTTGTATTTTGCGCCGCCGTCCACCAAATCCTTGCCATTTTTCAGGCAGTATTCGTTGCATGCAGACAGGAACGGACGCGGTGCCTGTTCTTTATGTATCTTCTGCGCAGTCAGAAGGCTGATTACGCCATGTTTTACCATAAAGGAGAACTGACGGAGCAAAGCTGCTTCAATTTCCTCATAGGATTCAAATGTTTTCGGGTCTTTTTCCGGCAGGGCAACCAATTCACCCGTCAAACGGCTCCGACCCTCGTTCAGCGCAAATTCCAGCGCGGCTGCAAAGCTGATATTGCAGGAAGACGTCCATTCAAATGTTTTTCTGGAATGCGGTACAACACAGCCACAGTTATTCCAGTCCTTCGCATCTTCCGGCGCATATCCCAAATTACTCAGCATCTGGTAGCCCGTGCGGTCGCTATGGATTGCAGGGAAACCACAGCCCGTAGATACCAAATCCGTCACAGCCTCCATAAACTCAGGCGGGCAGTCGGGGTGGATGCGGCAGCTCAGCGTCGGCTGGTGGCATTTCGTTTCCTTTGTCGCCTGTATCGCCATATAAGAAATTGTATTCGTACCATCGCCGCCGCTCACCGTAGAACCGCCGACGGTCAGGTTTTCAAAATTCGTATAGCCCGCGAAGAAATCCGCCGTGTTTGCGGAAATCGTCCATGCCCATTCGCTGTATTTCAGCCATAGACATTCTACCAGTTCCAGCGCGGTATCATAATCAATCTTCCCTGCTTCTTCATCTGCTTTGTAATACGGATACATGTACTGGTCAAAACGCCCGGGATTCAATGCCAGCGGATTTTCGGAAATAATACCGCCCAGCTGCACAAACCACGCAAACTGCAATGCCTCCCTGAAGGAAGTCGGCGGATTTTCAGGCACCTTCACGCAGACCTCCGCAATTTCCAGCAGTTCCGCTTTCCTTGCTTCGTCCTTTTCCTCAGCCGCCATTTCCTTTGCTTTTTCGGAATAGCGGTTCGCCAGCCGGACAATACCATCGCTTACCAGTATAATGGAACGGTAAAATACCATTTTGTCCTTATCTTCCGGTATTGCCTCGTTCAGCTCCGCCATATACTCCTCAGCTTCGCGCTTTATGCCGCCAAACCCCTTCGGGAACAGCTGGTCAATATAATCGGGAGAAATTTCGCCAATACCATTACGCCATTTGGAATCTGTATCCAAAAAGCCCGTATCCACACCAATTTTTTTTGTTTCTTCGGAAGTACGCGCAAGAAACGCATCTTCGACGGATTTGCCTTTCCAATACGGGAATATATTTTCCCGCACAAATTTCCTCTGTTCGTCCGTCATTTCATACGGGTCCTGCGGGCGGGACGGAAAATTGTCCATCTCATCGTCTACCCATTTCCACGCAAATTCCGGCGTCAGTATACCGCATTTGCGGAATTCCCCGCTTGCGCCGACAATCAGCTCGCCCTCAAAAATATTAACGCAAAGCTCATTGCAGGTATCATAAAACGCCTGCGCGGTACGGATTGCCGCCGGCTGTCCTTCCGTCCGCTTGAAGGATTCCGTCCAAATCCTCGCTCTTTCATAAGAAATAGATGGTTTTGTATTGACATAGTTCTGACGAATTTTTTCTACTCTGGGCGTAACACTCATATTTCCCACCTGACCTTTCAAGCTATTTCCTGTAATAAATTACCATATAAAGTTTGGCCGGTGTTTCCCCTGCATTCTCATAAATGTGCGCTTTATCCGCCTGGTAACGGATTGCGTTGCCCGCTTCGACAAGATAATCCTTCCCGTCCACAGTCAGCCGCAGCGTCCCCTGGGAAACCATCAGCAGTTCTTCTGTTCCTTCCTCATGAGGCGCGGATTCCGAGCGGCAGCCCAAATCCATCTCAATGCACAGCATTTCAAAGCGTTTCGCGTCGTCATACGGGAAAAAAGGAAACAGCCGGAACCTGCCTTCATCGCTCAAAAGAGGCCGTATGTCCTCTTTCTGGATAATCTTTGTTTCCATTGCCTGCCCTTCCAGCAATGCCGTAAATGAGATATGCAGGCCCGTAGCAATCTTCCAGAGCGTTGCCACAGTCGGGCTGGATTCGCCTCTTTCAATCTGCCCCAGCATGCTTTTGCTGACTCCTGTCATCTCTGCTGCATTGTCTAAGCTCAACTTTTTTTCCTTCCGAATCCGTTTCAGATTCGCCGCAATCATACTGCTCATTGCATCCATAAATGTCCTCCTTGGATAAAACCACTCCCGACGGCGTCCCGCCAGGAATACGTTATAACGCATTTGTAACTTTAATGTATCACGTCATGTAGCCATTGTCAATAAATTTGACCGCTTTTTTGCCCAAAAAGAGCCGTTATCACATACAAAAAATGCATGTTTTTTTTGTGCAAAACGCCCATTCCACTTTGTTAGAACCTATTCTAAAACCGCATACAGACTGCGTACGGCTGATTGATAATAGACCCTCAGTGCCAGAGTTTCAAAATTTCGTCAAGTATTTTATGTGCAACCATCTCTTTCGTCAGAAGCTCCAGCTGGATTTCCTCCTGCTTGGAAATCATTGTTACCACGTTTGTATCGGTGCCAAAGCCGCTGCCAGCAACTTTCAGATTGTTTGCCACAACCATATCAATGTTTTTCTTATCCAGCTTCACGCGGGAATTTTCCAGCATATTCTGCGTTTCCATGGAAAACCCACAGTAAAACTGGCCTTCCCGCCGATGCTCGCCCATATATTTCAAAATATCCTGCGTGCGGTCAAGCTCAATGCTCATTTCGCCGTCTTTCTTTTTCATCTTATCATTCGCAACCGTTTTCGGCTTATAATCCGCCACCGCAGCAGCTTTAATAATAATATCGTTATCCAGATAGCGCGCCTTCATTGCCTCGAACATATCACCCGCGCTTTCTACCTGTACAAAATCTACAAACAGAGGCGGTTCCAGTGCAGTTACCCCGCTGACAAGCGTTACTTCCGCGCCGCGGAGCATTGCCGCTCTTGCCAGCTCGTAGCCCATCTTGCCCGTAGAATGGTTTGTAATATAGCGCACAGGGTCAATACTTTCCTGTGTCGGTCCAGCCGTTACGATGACCTTTTTGCCAAGCAGGTCTTTTTCATACGCAATTTCCCGCAGAATATGTCCAACCAGAACTTCCTCCCGCTCCAGTTTCCCATCACCAGTATCCCGGCAGGCAAGAAATCCTTTTACAGGCGCAATCACTTCATAACCGTATTTCGCCAATGTTTTCAGGTTGTCCTGCACGATAGGATTATGGAACATGTTCACATTCATAGCGGGAGCAATCAGCTTTTTACAGGTGCATGCCAGTGCCGTTGTCGTCAGCATATCATCGGCAATCCCGTGTGCCAGCTTTCCAATAACATCCGCAGAGGCTGGTGCAACCAGCAGGACATCTGCTTTTTTCGCCAGCGAAACATGCGCCACATGGAACTGGAAATTCCGGTCAAACGTATCGACCATACATTTGTTTCCCGTCAGCGTTTCAAATGTGACTGGTGTGATAAACTGGGCAGCATTTGGAGTCAGTATGACGTGTACATCACATCTCATTTTTACAAGCATACTCGCCACATTCGCCATCTTATAAGCCGCAATGCTCCCTGTAACGCCCAAAATAACAGTTTTTCCCTTCAGCATATGCAATCTCCTTTTTGTGATTCTTGTGTGTATTATTGCCTACATTATAGCAAACCTTTTCCGTTCCGCCTAGAAATTTCATAAAAAAGTACAAAAAAGACGGTACACCCCTTATAGCAGGGGCTATACCGCCTGATTTTAGCTTATTTTTTTATGTTTGCATGCCTTTCAGCAACACTCTGCATACTTAGCTTAGTTCATTGCCTTTGCTACTTCCTCAGCAAAGTTCTCGTCCTTTTTCTCCAGGCCTTCACCTGTTTCAAAACGAACATACCGCACAATCTGGATATCTGCGCCGATTTCCTTTGCTACGGAATCAATATATTTCTGAACAGTCAGGTCGCCATCTTTTACATAAGGCTGGTCAACCAGACAGAATTCTTTCAGTTCCTTTTTCAATCTGCCTTCAATCATCTTTGCAATGATATTGTCAGGCTTGTTTGCATTTTTGGGGTCGTTCTTCGCCTGTGCTGTCAGAATTTCTGTTTCCTTCTCGATAAAATCAGCAGGAACGTCCTTCTCTGTAATAAACTGGGGCTTCAGGGCAGCAATCTGCATTGCAACATTTTTGCCCAGTTCTACCAGCTCATCACATTCCTTTTCGCAAGCCAGCTCAATCAGAACGCCGATTCTGCCGCCGCCATGCACATAGGAAACCAGCTTGCCAGCCTGTGCCTTTTCATATTTCTCAAAACGTCTGATGTTCAGGTTTTCGCCGATAACCGCAACCTGCTGGCTCAGAGCCTCTTTTACGGTATACTGAGGGTCAACTGCCCATTTCTCCTCAAAGAAAGCGTCCATATCCTTTGCAGATGTTTCAGACGCCTGCTTTGCAACCGCCGCAACATAATCACGGAATACCTGATTCTTCGCAACAAAGTCTGTTTCGGAGTTTACCTCTACAATTGCGCCGGACTTATTGTCCTCGCTCAGGTGAATCTCAACCATACCTTCGGACGCAATTCTGCCAGCCTTCTTTGCGGACGCCGCAAGGCCTTTTTCCCTCAGCATTTCAACAGCCTTTTCCATATCGCCGTCTGTTTCTGTCAGGGCCTTTTTGCAATCCATCATGCCAACGCCTGTCATTTCTCTCAGTTCTTTTACCATTGCCGCTGTAATAGCCATTTATATTCCCTCCGTTTTATCATATCGTATTTCTGAAAAGAAAGAGCTCCAGCCCGTCCTTTGGTTCGGCTGAAGCTCGGGCAAATATCTTTAATTATTCTGCCGTTGTTTCCGCCGCTTCTGCAGCAGGCTCTTCTGCCTCCTGCTCACCCTGCTTGGATTCCAGCACAGCGTCAGCAACCTTGGAAGCAATCAGCTTAACGGCGCGGATTGCGTCATCATTGCCGGGGATAACATAGTCAATCTCATCAGGGTCGCAGTTTGTATCTACGATTGCAACGATGGGAATACCCAGCGTATGCGCTTCCTGTACGGCAATTCTTTCTTTTCTTGTATCCACAACGAACATCATATCGGGCACCTTTTTCATGTTTTTGATGCCGCCCAGATTCTTCTCAAGTTTTTCCATCTCGTGCATCAGTTTCGCAACTTCCTTCTTGGGAAGAACTTCAAAAACGCCGTCTTCCTGCATTTTTTCCAGCTCTTTCAGGCGTGCGATTCTGGTTTTGATGGTGTTGAAGTTCGTCAGCATACCACCGAGCCATCTCTGGTTTACATAGTACATGCCGCATCTGTCCGCTTCTTCACGGATGCATTCCTGTGCCTGCTTCTTTGTGCCGACAAAAAGGATCTCACCGCCGTCCGCGATACATTTGCAGATTTCAGCATACGCATCGTCAACCTTTTTTACTGTTTTCTGAAGGTCGATGATGTAGATGCCATTGCGTTCCGCGAAGATGTATTCCGCCATTTTGGGGTTCCATCTTCTTGTCTGGTGTCCAAAATGTACACCTGCTTCCAGTAACTGTTTCATTGAAATTACGCTCATAGCGCACCTCCTGTTGGTTTGTCCTCCGCATCTTCCCGCAGGAAACCGGCCCGACCGGCACCAAACCTGCGGCAGCAGATACGTGTGTTATTTTGTTACCTATGGGATTATATCACACTTGTTTCAACATTACAACCATTTTTTGCAATAAAAAACCTTTTCCTTCCCCCATTTTTGCGTTATACTGTTCTCAAAAGATTCTTTGATTAGGGAAAAAGGAGGAACCACATGGCTTCAAATCCTGATTTTGTAGAATATATCCGCGGGCAGCTCAGCGGCGCGGGCGAAATCACATGCAAAAAAATGTTCGGGGACTACGGCGTTTACTGCGATGGAAAAATCATCGGCTTAATCTGTGACAATCAGTTTTTCCTGAAAAAGACAGATGCAGGACTGGACCAAGGCTTTGAGGAAGCCCCGCCCTATCCCGGCGCAAAACCCGCCTTTCTTGTCGACAGTGCAGATGACAGGGAGGAAATGGCGCGGCTTGTCCGGGCAACCTATGAAGCCCTGCCGGAACCAAAACCAAAGAAAAAGAAACAGGGCTGATTTTCTGCGCCAGCAGCATAACACAAGCGGGCAGCCGTATTCCGCTGCCCGTTCAACCCAAAATCCCAATGATTTTACAAACTGCATATCCTGATAAAATTATTCCTACCAAAATACAGATAATATATTCCTTTGTCCGTTCATTCCTGTTTTGCATCAGCGGGAATATGCCATACGCAAAAAAGCAGAAGCCAATACAGAATTGCACAAATTCCCCCATACTTTCACCTTCTATAAAATTTTCACCTGATTTTATTACAAATACCAGCGTCTGTCAAGGCAGAAGCATCGCAAGACTGCAAACAAGCGGCAATCCGGCAGATACAATACCCTCAAATATTCCCTTTATTCCTAAACCCGCCAGCCCTTCAGCCATGCCATTTCAGGACAGAGTTTTCCTGTCCGCACAAAATACTCTACACATTTGGCAGCTAACTGTGGATTTGACATTGTATACCGCATCAGGATAATGGACTGCCCGTCCGAACAGCGCATTGGTGATTCTTCTTCTGAATCTAAATAATCCGGATGGAAGGAAGAATAGGAGCATTCTTCCTTTGTCCCCGGATTCTCGACATATTGTAGAAAAATCAGCCCTTTATCTATTTCAATCTGCATGTAACTATCTTCAAAATCAGGATCCTGGAATAAAAATATTCCCTGATTCTGTCCTTTTCTTATCTTTTTGAGTAAATGCTTTAAGCTGTCCTCCGTAATTTCCGTTTTCTTTCCATACGCAGAAGACATATATTTGATACATAAACCCTGAGGCATTTCCTTGATATCGTCTATCCGGATAACCTTTTCATAGCTTTTTACCAATCATAACATCTCCCTCGCCAAAACACAAACGCAAAGCTTTGCAATATTGACAGCTGCACGGCAGATTAAAAATCCCCCACCTATTCAATCGGCAAGTGGGCGATCTTGGAGTGGAAAGACCCGCTGGGATTGCATGGTTGCGGATTTTTCCATGTCGTCAATGGGAAAATACTGTTCCAGAGAGGATATTGGGATAAGCTTTCGTTTTTGAAACAACATAATCTGCCGTCTTCAAAAATATTTTCCACGATTGCCGTCATATCTGCTGCCGCAAATTCCGCCGCGAACATTTCCCTGATTGCTTCTTTCCCCTCCACAGGTTCATTTGCCACCTGATGGTTTACCGCATTGTCATGATAAAGGTTCGCAGCCGCCTCCGCATCATGCGCGTTGAAAGCGTCTACCCATCTGCATACAACTTCTTTCGGCCTTAACATATTCCTACCCCCGTCATAACGCCATCAATACTTTCGCACAAATTTTGAAACGAGCGTCCTGCATGTATTCATCAGGATGCAGGCATAAAAATCCTCTGTCACTTTTTTCCCCTGCCCCACTGTCATAGCGTTTTCCGCATCCTCCTCCGTTTCCCAGAGCACAAAGTCCGTCCATGTATTGCCCTGCAGATAATGCTCCCAGGAAATGAAGCCCTTCGCTTTGGAAATCACCTCATCATGCAGTTTCTGCGTCCGTTCCATAAATTCCTCTGCGCTTACGTTTTTCCTGAGCTTATAGGAAAAAATCCATGCCGTTTTTGCCATTTTTATCTCTCCCTCCCGAATTTGGGTTATATTTTTTTATTTTAACACAGCCGCACTTCCATGTCAAAATGGGCGGCACTTCCGTGCCGCCCATTTTAGAACATTTTTATTCTTCTTCCTCCTGCGGCATTTCTTTCACAAAGCCGCACTTCTCATTGGAACAGACGATTTTCGGGTTTTTACGCCCCTTGATTTCCAGAAAGCTGCCGCAGTTCGGGCATTTTTCCCCTGTCGGCTTATTCCATGACATAAAGCCACATTCCGGGTTATTTTCACAGCCGTAATATACGCGGCCCTTTTTCGTTTTCTTAATCAGCACTTTCGCGCCGCAGTCCGGGCAGTTTACGCCAGCAGGCTCGAAATAAGGTTTCGCATTCTGGCAGTCAGGAAAGCCTGGGCAGGCAAGGAATTTCCCATACCGCCCATATTTAATTACCATATTCCTGCCGCATTTCTCACAGATAACGTCGCTGACCTCGTTCTTAATTTCCACCTTTGCCAGCTTTTCCGTTGCATCGTCCACACAACGTTTGAAATCCGGGTAAAAGTCGCGAATAATCTGTTTCCACTCCTCATTGCCCATTTCCACCTCGTCCAGACGCTTTTCCATATTTGCAGTGAAATCCACATCGACAATCTCACTGAAATAATTTTTCATAATATCGTTTACGACTTCCCCCAGTTCTGTCGGGAAAAGGTTTTTCGCTTCCTTTGTCACATAATTGCGCGCCTGTATGGTCGTCAGCGTCGGAGCGTATGTGCTGGGGCGGCCTACGCCAATCTCCTCCAGCGTTTTAATCAGCGAAGCATCTGTAAACCGCGCGGGCGGCTGCGTAAAATGCTGTTCCGGCAGCAGCTCCTCCAGCTGAAGCACATCGCCCTCAGAAAGCTGGGGAATGACTTTATCTTCTTCTTCCTCGCCCTTATTGTAAACCTCCAAAAAGCCGCTGAAGCGCAGACGTGAGCCGGACGCACGGAAACCATATTCCCCCGCTTCCAGCTTTACAGAAAGCGTATCATACACCGCAGGGCTCATCTGGCTGGCAACAAAACGCTCCCAAATCAGCTTATACAGGCGGTACTGGTCTTTAGACAGAGAATCCTTAATGCTGTCCGGCGTGCGTGTCACGTTCGTCGGGCGGATTGCTTCATGGGCGTCCTGCGTCCTGCCCTTGGATTTATAGACCACACGCTCCGGATTTACAAATTCCTCCCCGAAATTCTCCCTGATAAAACCGACTGCGGCATCATACGCCTCGTCAGAAATACGGAAGGAGTCTGTTCTAATGTAGGAAACCAGACCGACCGTCCCCTCGCCCTTGATTTGAATACCCTCATACAGCTGCTGTGCAATCAGCATTGTTTTCTGTGTCGCCATGTTCAGGTGCTTGCTTGCCTCCTGCTGCATGGTGCTGGTGGTAAACGGTGCGACGGGCTTTTTCTGTCTGCTGCCTGTTTTGACCTCCGTCACACGGAAATCCTGCCCTTCCAGTCTGGAAAGCACTGCATCCGTTTCCGCTTTGTTGGCAAGCTCCATTTTTTTATCAGGGCTGCCGTAAAACCTTGCGTCAAAATGCTTTCCGTTTTTATCTGCCAGTTTTGCGCCCAGCGTCCAATATTCTTCAGGGATAAATTCGTTGATTTCTTCCTCCCTGTCACAAATAAGCCGCAGGGCAACAGACTGCACCCTGCCGCCGCTCAGCCCTTTTTTCACCTTTTTCCACAAAAGGTCGCTGACCGTATAGCCGACGAGCCTATCCAGCACCCGGCGCGCCTGCTGTGCGTCCACCAGATCCATGTCGATATCCCGCGCCTCCGAAATGGAACGCTTGACTGCCGTTTTTGTAATCTCGTTAAATGTAATGCGGCTGATAGGCTTTTCCTCGTCCAGATTCAGCGCGTGCAGCAGATGCCAGCTGATGGCTTCCCCTTCGCGGTCCGGGTCAGTTGCAAGGAATACTTTGTCCGCATTTTTCGCATCCCGCCGCAGCTTGCTCAAAAGTTCGCCTTTGCCGCGGATGGTGATATACTTGGGTTCAAAATCATTCTCAATGTCGATACTCAGCTGACTTTTCGGCAAATCACGGATATGCCCCATGGAAGCCTCAATTTTATAGCTGCTCCCCAAAAATTTGCCGATGGTCGTAGCTTTCGCCGGCGATTCCACGATAACCAGATATTTTTTCCCGCTTTTCTTTGCCGCGGGCTTTTTCTTTTTTACACTTTCTGTGGTTCCTTTTGCCATATTCCACCTCAAAATTAGCTTTCCCTGACGTATCCCGCCTGCGGCACCTTTCGCACCAGCCCGGAGAGTTCCAAAAGGGATAAGATATATTGTATTTCCTGTATATTCATATGCAGCTTTCTGCAAATCGTTTCCGCCGCGACAGGCGTTCCGTCCTCAATCATGCCATAGACCTTTTCCTCCTCCGGCGAAAGGGACGCACCCGCTTTTTTGCGGAAAGCCTCTTTTTCATTTTCCTGATAGGCAATACCCAGTTCAAACAGAATATCGTTTCCTTCCGTTACAATGGGACAGCCCTGTTTAATCAAAGCGTTTGTACCTTCGCTCAACGCACTTGTCACATTTCCCGGCACAACAAAAACATCCCGCCCGCTTTCCAGCGCAAGGTCCGCCGTAATCAGCGTTCCGCTTCGTTTTCCCGCCTCCACCACCACAACGATCCGGCTCAGACCGCTGATGATACGGTTGCGGAACGGGAAATTCTTTGGAACTGCCGGCATACCTGGCGGATATTCTGAAATGATACAGCCGTTTTCTATAATCCGCTCCATCAGCGCAATATTTTCCGCCGGATAACAGACATCTACGCCGCAGCCCAGTACGGCAATCGTCTTTCCTCCGCCGTCCAATATGCCCTTATGTGCCATGCTGTCAATCCCACGCGCCATGCCGCTGACAACCACAATATTTGCCCTTGCCAAATCCTTCGCAATACGGCAGGCAACTTCCGCGCCATAGCGTGAACATTTCCTTGCGCCTACAATTGCCACAGTGTCCAAATTTTCATCTGGCAGTTCGCCTTTCACATATATCCCTACCGGCGGATTATAAATTTCCAGCAGGAGCCCGGGATAGCGAGTGTGGCGGAAGGAATAGAAATCAATCTGTTTTTCTTCCAATTCTATAATCCAGTCATTTAATGTATCCTCATCTCTGGAGGAAACCAGTTTCTGCACCAGTTTATCGGAAAGCCCGCGGACATCCCTGATTTCAGCGGGCTTTGCCCGCCAGATGGCCTCCGCACTGCCGAAGTGTTCCAAAAGCAGGTTTGCCCGTTTGAAGCCGATTCCTTCTACACGGGACAGCCAAAGCATGTAATATTCTTCTATTTTGAAACACTCCCCTCCTAATGAGTTACGCACTATACTATAAATCCTTTGCTGCAAAAATTCAATAGGATTTTTTCGAGTCTTTTAGAAATTTGTGAATGATAGCTCATTTATATAGTTGAATTCGTCTAAATTCATTGCAGTTTTGCTCAAAAATTGATATCATAGGATTAAATATTCCACAAAAGCCGCCAGTTCTCTCCCTGTTTCGGGAAATCCGGCGGCAATCCACACAGAAATGAGGCTATCCTATGCTTTCTATATTAAACAGTTCTGCCCTACTGGGAATCGAAAGCTATCCCGTTGCCGTTGAGGTCGACCTGAGCAATGGTCTGCCCGCCTTTGACATCGTCGGGCTGCCGGATTCCGCTGTTAAGGAATCCCGCGAACGGGTACGTACAGCAATACGCAATTCCGGACTGCCTTTCCCCGTCAAGCGCATCACAGTCAACCTTGCCCCTGCCGATACCAAAAAGGAAGGCGCATCCTTTGACCTGCCGATTGCGCTGGGTATCCTTGCATCTATTGCCGCATTTCCCAAAAACGCGCTGGAAAGCAGCATCTGCACTGGAGAACTCTCTCTGGACGGCTCCGTTCGTCCAGTTAACGGCGTACTGCCTATGGTTTACGATGCGCAGCATCGTGGCATAAAAAGCTGCTTTGTTCCGGCGGAAAATGCCGAAGAAGCTGCCCTTGTGGAAGGTATGGAGGTATTTCCCGTTCATTCGCTTACAGAGGCAATCGCACATCTTTCCGGAAAGGCAAAAATCCCTCCGTATCAGAAGAACACGGCTTTCTTCCAGACCGACAGAACAGACGGGGAACTTCTAGATTTCTCTCATGTAAAAGGGCAGGAAAACGCAAAGCGCGCAATGGAACTTGCTGCCGCCGGAAGCCATAACATTCTGCTGATTGGTCCGCCCGGCTCCGGAAAAACTATGCTGGCAAAACGTCTGCCGAGCATACTGCCCGATTTGAGCTTTGACGAAAGTATTGAGATCACAAAAATTTACAGTGTTGCAGGGCTTCTGCGCCAGAAAAATACGCTTATCCGAACGCGGCCATTCCGTTCGCCGCATCATACAATCTCCCCTTCCGCACTGACTGGCGGCGGGCGCGTACCGAAACCCGGCGAAATCTCTCTGGCGCATCATGGCGTGCTGTTTCTGGATGAACTGCCGGAATTTCAACGGAACGCACTGGAGGTCATGCGGCAGCCATTAGAGGACGGGAAAGTAACGATTTCGCGGGTCAATGGCACACTGACATTCCCTTCCGATTTTATGCTTGCAGCGGCAATGAACCCCTGCCCCTGCGGGTATTTGGGCAACGGCGAGAAATGCCATTGCTCCGCCAATGAAATCGCGAAATACCATAGGAAAATCAGTGGCCCTCTGCTTGACCGTATCGACCTGATGATAGAGATGCCGCCCGTGGCTTATGACGATTTAGAAAATACCGCACCCGCAGAAACCTCCGCCGCTGTCAGGGAACGCGTTGTCCGCGCCCATGCCATACAGCTGGAGCGTTTCCGGGGCGAAGGGATTTATTTCAATTCCCAGATGAACGCCGCTCAAGTGGAAAAATACTGCCCGCTTGCCGCAAAGGACAGAGATGTTCTGCGTTCCGCCTTTGAACGGCTGGATTTGAGCGCGCGTGCGTACCATAAAATACTTAAGCTTGCACGTACCGCCGCCGATTTGGACGGTGTGGAACAGATTACCCTGCGGAACCTTCTGGAGGTCCTTCAGTATCGTTCCTTAGACAGGAAATATATGCTTTGAAGCAGAAATATAAGGAGTTTTCCATGAAATTATATTCCAAACAACAAATGTCAGAATCCTTTCTGATTGGCACGCTGCTGGCAGTTGTCGGCGGCTTTCTGGACGCTTATACATACATCGCAAGGGGCGGCGTATTTGCCAACGCCCAGACAGGCAATATCGTGCTGATGGGCATGAATCTGGCAGAAGGGCGGTGGCTGGATGCCTTTGCGTGCTTTATCCCGATTTTCGCTTTTGCCTGCGGCGTATTTGTAGATGAATGGATACGCAGGTTTTTCCTGCCGAAGCCGGTGATACACTGGCGGCAGATTGTCATTCTTTCCGAAATGCTCCTGCTGTTCATAGTGGCGTTCCTGCCGCTTGGCGGAAAATACGACCTTGTTGCCAATGTTCTGGTGTCCTTCGTCTGCTCCCTTCAGGCGCAGAGCTTCCGTAAGCTGCACGGGCTGCCCTATGCAACGACTATGTGTACCGGCAATCTCCGCAGCGGCACGGAACACCTTTTCTGTTTTTCACAGAATAAGAACACCGCCGAATGTAAAAAAGCCGCCAGCTATTACGGAGTCATTTTGTTTTTTATATTTGGCGCGGGAATCGGAGCTGTGCTGGCAAAGCAGTTCGGGCAGCTTTCTGTCGCATTCGGCAATATCCTTCTGCTTTTGGTCTGCATACTGCTCTCTATCCGCAGTAAAGAAAACGCGGAATAAATCCGTCCATTTCCGGTTACGCTAACCGTAATGCAAAATCAGAAAGGCGGTTATTTTATGCGGCTGACAGAACTGGAAAGCGGAATCCCTTCTTCGGAAGCGTTCCGGGAAAGCACACGCGTTTTTATCCGTTGTACGCACGGTGGGAGCCAGCAATTTTGCGACAGGGGCTTCGGGAAAATGCGCAACACAGATTTTGAACCTCTGCACTACAAAGATATCTGACAAAAAGGAGGGCATTTTCCATACCCTCCTTTTTGCTCACATCATTTTATTGATTTCCTTTTTCAGTCGGCTGATAATTTTTTTCTCCAAACGTGAAATATATGACTGCGATATCCCCAAAATATCCGCAACCTCCTTCTGCGTCCTTTCCTCCGTTTCCGGCAGAAGCCCGAACCGCATTTCTACAATGCGCCGTTCCCGTCCGGAAAGCTTCTGCATTGCATTATTAAGCAGCTCTCTGTCCACTTCGTCCTCGATATTTTTATAAATCACATCTCCATCTACGCCCAGAATATCCGAAAGCAGAAGCTCATTGCCCTCCCAATCTACATTCAACGGTTCGTCAATGGAAACCTCTGATTTCGTCTTGCTGTTGCGCCGCAGATACATTAAAATTTCGTTCTCAATGCAGCGGGATGCGTATGTTGCCAGTTTGATTTTTTTGTCCGTTTTGAATGTATTGATTGCTTTAATCAACCCAATCGTACCAATGGAAATCAAATCCTCCACGTTGATTCCCGTATTTTCAAACTTCCTCGCAATATAGACGACGAGCCGCAGATTCCGTTCAATCAGGACGGATTTCACCTTGACGTCGTCCTCCCCGCCCAGCTGCTGCAAAAGCACAGCCTCCTCCTCCGGCTTCAGGGGCGGCGGAAACACATCGCTGCCGCCAATATAAAAAACGCCCTCCGCCTTGCCGAACAGCTTGCGCAAAAATACGCCTCCATGATATTTTGCCAAAAATACAAGATATTTCCATTCCTTCATGCTTATTCCTCCTTCAATAAACAGGGTGGGAGCAAGCCCTCATATGCCCCTGTAAATGCTTCAAATGTAATGCCCACAAAAATATCACTGTATCGGACTGACGTTTCGCCGAAGCTGATTTCCAGCTGTTCCGCGCGCACGCCCCAGAGTCTGCCGTCCGGATTTCCAAGGCTGGAATATGGCAAAGCGCAAAGCCCAAGCCCTTCTCTGACGCCCTGCAAAAGCGCGACACTTTCCTCCGGCGTGAAAAGCGGCTGCAAAGCGGCAAATTCCAGCACAGCAACGCCCCTGCCGTCCTCCTGCCGCAGTCCGTTCCCCGTATCAATCAATGCTCTGCCTTCCGTCCTCCTGCCGCGCCAAAGCACAGAAATCGTACAAAATTCCCGCCGCCGCTGGATATGCGATTCTATCCACTTTCCTCCCAGCTTCAGCAAAGCGTACGCCATGCCGACCGACCAGACCAGCATCTGCCAGGGATAAAGCCCCGCATTCCTCCGCAGAATCAGCCCATGGCCGAACAGTGTCTGCACGTTTGTCAGCGTAAGCAATGCCGCCGCCGCACCGCCCATCAAAAACGAAACTGCCCAGGCCGCAGCAAACAGCCGCAGCAGGCTTTTTCCGCGTTTCGGCAGATACGCCGCTGCAATGCCCGCCGCCATCAGCAGGAGCGAAAACAGAAGTCCGCCGTTCCTTCGGAAAAAATACAGCCACAGGCAATAAAGCAGGGCGGAAACGAAACCGCCAAGCAGTATCCGCGCTTTGCCTGCCCGAAAGCCCGCAAGCCTTCCGGCACACCAGAGCAGAAAGCTGTTCATGCCCCAATTCGTAAAAAATAATACGTCTATGTAAATAGTTGCTTCCATCTTTTCCCTCCATGCCTCTATTATAGACGGGCGGGACGAAAAAACTTGTCACTTCTGCTGAATCATGCCAAAAACCACCCGACAAAAAACGCAAAAAAAGACCCTCAGCATTATGATCTGAGAGTCTTTTTATGGTTATCGTTCCGTTTTTTCGTTCTTTTTGGGATAACGTGAAATATTCAGCAAGATACCGACCATTGCCATCAGGAACATCAGCGACGAGCCGCCGTAGCTGATGAACGGCAGGGGCTGGCCTGTGTTCGGAATGGTATTCGTTACAACGCCGATGTTGATAATAGACTGGAACGCAATGACCGCGATAATGCCCGTCGCCACAAGCATCCCATATGTATCTTTGGCATTCATCGCAATTTTTATGCCCCGCCAGATCAGCACAGTAAACAGCAGTATGACGAAGCCCGCGCCGATGATACCCAGTTCTTCGCAAATGATTGCAAAAATGATATCATTATACGCCTCCGGCACGAATGTTTTCTGCCGGCTCTGCCCCAGCCCCAGCCCGAACAGCCCGCCAGAAGCAATGGCATACAGGGACTGTATGGTCTGGAATCCTTTATCAATCGGGTCGCTCCACGGGTCCAGCCATATCATGATACGTCCCAGACGGTACCGGAACTTTTTCGGTATAATCAGGATTGCGCCAACCGGTATCAGCGCGCCCGCCGCTGCCACGAAATACCATATCCGCGGGCTGGCGATAAACAATATCGTCGCGCCCATCAGCAGTATCAATAGGGCAGAAGAAAAGTTGGAAAGTGCAATCAGCATAACAGGGAAAAACAATATTGCTGACGCCCTGCAAAAGCCCTTCAAATTCCCCAGTTCCTTCCGATGCTCACTGACGTAGAGGGAAAGAAACAGCGCAATCGCAATTTTCGTAAACTCCGAAGGCTGGAACTGTATCTCTCCCAGCTTCAGCCAGCGCGTCTGCCCGCCAATTTCCTGCCCAAGCGGCGTCAGCAACAGGAGAAGGAACACATTGGAAAGCCAATATGCCAGTGCGGAAAAACGCCTCCAGAACGTATAGGGTATGTTCATGCAGAAAATCATCGCGGCAAAGCCAACGACAGCCCATACTCCCTGCCTTTTCAGGAAATAAAACATATCGTAGCCGAATTTTTCCGTCGTCATCGTCTTATAGTAGCTGGAACTGAACACCATTACAACGCCAAACAGAACCAGAGTCAGCACCACAAACAGCACCGTAAAATCATACCCCAACGGCTTGATATATTTTCGCCTGCCCTGCTTTTTTTTCGTTTTGCCCCTCTGCTCTTTCTCCATCTTTCCACCTCATTTTTTGCAGCTATTTTAATCCAGGTAGCCCCTCACCTGCTGTTTGAATAGCTCCCCGCGCTGTTCGTAATTATCAAACATTCCCCAGCTTGCACATGCGGGGGAAAGCAGTACGCAGTCACCCGAAGCGGCTTTTTCCCTGCAAAGGTCTATTGCCTCCGCAAAGGTTTCGCAATCGGAAATTGCCGCAAAACCGAATTTCTCTGCCGATGCACGAATCTGCGGCGCAGTCGCTCCAATCAGCACCAGATGCTTCACCCTTTCGGGGAACAGCTTTGTCCAATCGTCAAAAGAAACCTTTTTATCATATCCGCCGCCAATCAACACAATTGGCTTTTTCATTGCCAGCACCGCGCGGGCAGACGCATCCGTATTCGTCCCTTTTGAGTCGTTATAATAGTCTACGCCGTCAACCGTCGCAACATACTCGATTCTATGCTCCACGCCGGGAAAATTTCGCAGAATCTCCCGGATCGTATCCAGGGGTACACCGGCACAGATGCCCGCCGCCGCCGCCGCCATAGCGTTTTCGTAATTATGCACGCCTAAAATCTGCAAATCGTTCACAGAAAGCAGACATTCGTCCACGCCATTCCAGCGCACCCGAATATCCTCTCCTTCAAGGAAAATACCCTCATCCAGCGTTTCCTGTGAACTGAAAAAAAACACCCTTGCTTTTGTTTTCCCTGCCATTTTCCGGCAATAAGGGTCACTGTAATTCAATATGCAGAAATCCTCTGCGCTCTGCTTTGCAAATACACGTTCTTTCATGCTGACGTAGGTTTCCATTGTTTTATGGCGGTCCAAATGATCCGGCGTGATATTCAACACTGCACTGATATGCGGACGGAACAGTTCTGCCTTTTCCATCTGAAAGCTGCTGATTTCCGCGACCACCCAATCCCGCTCTGTCAGCCGTTCCACCTCCTGACAGTAGGAAATGCCGATATTCCCCACCACAGCCGTATGCGGGCGCACCGCCTTCATGATTTCACCCACAAGTGTTGTCGTAGTCGTTTTGCCGTTCGTGCCGGTAATCGCCGTTATCTGGCAGGGCGTCAGGCGGTACGCCAGTTCTACTTCACTCAGTACAGGCACGCCAGCCGCCTCCGCCGCCTGTATAAAGGGCAAATCGCAGGGAATTCCCGGACTGAGTACAATCATATCCTGCTCACAGGCGATATCGTCGGGATTTTTCCCCGTGCAGAGCCGGAAACCCTCCTGTTCCAGCTGTTCCGCATTGGGAATGCTTTCCCGTTTTTTTATATCCTGCAGCGTAACTTCTGCGCCAAGCTGTTTCAGCAATGCCGCAGCCGCAATGCCGCTTTTTGCCATACCACAGACCAGCGCTTTTTTCCCGTTGTATTCCATTCCGATTCCTTCTTTCCGTTAAAACATATATTTGCAGCCCAAAAACCCAATCAGGCAGAACATTGCTGTCGCCACATAAAACAGCGTTACGACCTTTGTCTCCCGCCAGCCGCATTTTTCCAAATGGTGATGGAACGGCGCCATTTTGAACAGCCGCCTGCCCTCGCCATATTTCCGCTTTGTCAGCTTAAACCAGCCGACCTGAAGCATGACTGTAATGGATTCCCAGAGATAGATAAATCCCACAATCGCAATGAATATCGGCATTTTCAGCACGAACGCGGTCGATGCCACAAAGCCGCCCAGCGCAAGCGAACCTGTATCCCCCATGAATACTTTCGCAGGGTAAGCGTTAAAAATCAGGAACGCCAGCAGACCGCCGATAATCGCACCGCAGATAGGCGAAACCGTACTCCCCGCCGCCCATGCCGCGATGGCGAAAAACGAAGCCACCAGAAGCGTCACGCCGCTGGAAAGACCATCCAGCCCATCTGTCAGATTGACACCGTTGACCGTGCCCAGCATGGCAACAAACACAAACGGAATAAACAGTATGCCAAGGTCAAGCAGCATACCGTTCGTAAACGGAATATATACCGCGGTTCCTGTTCCGCCCGCGTGCAGATACCAGCAGAAGCACCCTGTCACAATCAGCTGCAAAAGCAGCTTTTGATACGCCCGCAGACCCAGGGAGCGTTTTTTTACGACCTTGATATAATCATCCAGAAAACCAATCACACCATAACCCAGCGTTACCAACAGGATTGCCGCATTATCCGTGTATCCCTTCATGAAAAACACGCCTGTCACCACAAATGCAATCAGGAACGATATGCCGCCCATTGTCGGCGTACCCTGCTTCTGTAAATGCGTTTCCGGTCCGTCATCACGCACATTCTGCCCGAATTTCAGCTTATGCAGAAGAGGAATCATAATTGGACAGAGTATGACCCCTATGATAAATGATATGAGTATGGCATAGACCGTTTGTTCCAAAGAACCCACTTTAGTTCACTCCTTGTATTTTTTCCACCGTTTTTTCCAGCTCCATACTGCGGGACGCTTTTACCAGAACGGTATCGCCCTTTTGCAGCAGGGGAAGCCCTTTTTCCAAAAATTCAGCCTGTTCCGCAAAATGGAACACTTTTTCACAGCCAGACATTTTCGCACCAGCTGCCATTTCATCTGTATACCGCCCGATGCAGAACAGCAGGTCCACGCCGCATTTTGCCGCGTATTCGCCGACCTCTTGATGCATGGCGGGTGCAAATTCACCCAATTCGCCCATAAAGCCCAGTACAGCCGCTTTCCTGCCCTTTGCCGCCGAAAGAATATCCAGCGATGCTTTCATGGAAACAGGATTCGCATTATACACATCATTCAATATTGTGATGCCGTTTTCACCATAAATCACATTCATGCGGTTTTTTGTTGGCGTAAAGCATTCAATGCCTGCCCTGATTTCCTCCAGCGTCAGCCCCAGCTCCAGCCCGACCGCTGCCGCCGAAAGCGCATTCAGCACCATATGCTCGCCCGGCATGGGGACCGTCACAGCAATCTGTCCCTTCGGCGTATGGATGACACAGGCGGTCTGTTCCAGCCCTTTCCGGCAGATCTCGTCCGCGTAAATATCCGGTTTTCTGCCGTCCATGTTTTCCAGCCCAAACCAGACGATTTTCTGCGTCAGCTTACCTTCCAATGTCCGTAGCATATCGTTATCGGCATTGAGAATGGCTGTTCCGTCCTCTGCCATGCCATCAAACAGCTCACATTTTGCCCGCAGTATGCCTTCGCGGCTGCCGAGATTTTCAATATGCGCCACGCCTACATTAGAAATTACGCCAATATCCGGGCGCACTATCCCCGACAGCAAGGCAATCTCTCCGAAATGGTTCATGCCCATCTCAATCACTGCCGCCTGGTGGTTTTCTTCCAGCCGCAGGAGCGTCAGAGGCACGCCAATATCATTGTTATAATTCCCCTGTGTCCAAAGCGTTTGATATTTCTGCGAAAGCACAGATGCCGCCATATCCTTCGTGGTTGTTTTGCCTACGCTGCCCGTAATGCCAATCACCGGGATCCGGAACTGATTTCTGTGATATTCCGCCAGATCCAACAGGGCTTTTTTTGTATTTTCCACCAAAAGCAACGCTCCATTTTCCGGCGGGATGATTTCTTTTTCCGATAAGCATGCCGCCGCTCCCTGTGCAAAGCACTGGGCAATGAAATCATGCCCGTCACGTTTTTCTCCCTTCATCGGCACAAACAGGCTGCCCTGCCGCACCTCGCGGGAATCCTGCGTTACATGAGAAACTGTCCGCTCCAAAACCCGCTCCGCCTCTCCCGGGGTGATTAGGCGCGCGTTTGCCGCTTTTTGCAGTTCCCTGATTGTTAATTCCCTCATATACTGTCCTTTCCAATGCAGTCCGCCCCAAATGCGTCCCGCACTTCCTCCACATCGTCAAAATGAATCGTACGGTCCGGAAAAATCTGATAGGTTTCATGTCCTTTTCCAGCTACCAGAATTACGTCACCGCTCTCGGCAAGTGCGGCTGCATGGCGGATTGCCTCCCGCCTGTCGGGAATTTTTTCATAGGGGCAGCCCGTTTTCCTTATGCCCGCCTCCACTTCCCCTATAATCTGCAAGGGATCCTCCGTGCGTGGGTTATCCGAGGTAATCAGGCAGTAATCGGAAAGCCTGCCTGCTGTTTCGCCCATGATAGGGCGTTTGGTTTTATCCCTGTCGCCACCGCATCCAAAGACTGTTATGATTTTTCCTTTCGCAAATTCCTTTGCTGTTTTCAAAACGTTTTCCAATCCGTCCGGCGTATGGGCATAATCCACCACAGCCTGATATCCTTTCCGGCTGCGAATAGTCTGGAATCTGCCGGAAACGCCGCTGTTTTCCGAAAGCCCTCCCGCAATGGTTTCCAGCGGCACACCCAACGCAATGCATGCACCTGCCGCCCCCAATGCGTTATATACGCTGAAACGCCCCGGTGTATGCAGCTTGACCGGCAGCCGCTTTCCCTGCCAGAGCATTTCAAAGGAACAGCCCTCCGCAGAAATTTGGATATTTTCCGCCGTCAATGCCGTATCGCCCTCTATGCCGAAGGACAGGATTTCGCCGCCGCTTCGCCCTGCCATATATTCCCCGGCCGGGTCATCCATATTGATGATACTCTTTTCCGCGCGTTCAAAAAGCAATCCCTTTGCTGTGCGGTAGTTTTCCATCGTTTTATGGTAATCCAGATGGTCCTGTGTCAGATTGGTAAAAACCGCTGCATCAAACGCAATGCCGTCCACCCTGCAGAGGTCCAGCGAATGGGAGGAAACCTCCATCACTACATCCATTACGCCCTCCATCCGCATTTGTTCCAAAAGCGCCTGTAACTCCCGTGATTCCGGCGTTGTGCGGCTGGAAGGAAGCACCCTGTCCCCAATGCGGTTTTCTATCGTGCCAATGACGCCAACCTTCCGCCCCGCTTTATCCAAAATGGATTTTATGAGATATGTTGTTGTTGTTTTGCCATTCGTACCCGTTACGCCAATCATGCGCAGCTTTCGTGACGGATACCCATAAAAATGAGCGGAAACCATTGCCAGAGCCTTTCTGGTATTTTCCGCCAGAATCACCGCCGTATGTTCGGGGACGTCCTGCACCCGATGCGTGCAGAGGATAGCCGCCGCACCTTTTCCCAGCGCAGACGGAATATATTTATGCCCGTCCGTCTGGAAGCCTTCTATACAGACAAACAGCCCTCCCCGCTCCACAGCGCGGGAATCATAGGCTATATTTGTAATCTCCTGATTTGCATTTCCTTGTATCAGTTCGCAGGGAACGCCTTCCAACAGCTTTTTTAATTCCATGCAGAAAATCTCCTTCCCAGCCGCAGCCCACAGCCCTCTAAAGCAGTATAATATGCTGAAAAACCTTAGTTTTCCAGCTTTTTTATTCTTCTCCATTCTTCCATATGCAAACCATTATACCATATTTAACCGCCACTACCAAACCTTTTTACAGGATTTCTCAGAAAAAAGCCTGCAAAATATCTTTTATTTCCGCATGGGCTGCCTGTCCAAACGCCCATAAAGGCTGGAAGGGCTTACCCCGAAAGCCTCATTCCAGCCTGTCAAACGCCCCCGTTCTATACACTCTATCTTGTGTCATACAGCCGCGCTATCAGATCCCAGGTTTCCCCGTCCACCGCGCCGGTTGCCGTGATGCCGTTCTGCTGCTGCAAGGCTGCCACAGCCGCCGCCGTTGCTTCGTCATACACCCCCGTTTGCGCCATCTGTGGTATTGTGCCATAATAGAGTGAAATACCGTCCAGATACTTTTGCAGACGCCCCACATCTGAATTTTCCATCCCTTTGGACAGCACATACCCCGGATACGCAGCCGCCCTGTTTTCCGCATAGCCAGCGGGAAAACACCCATTTACACACCCCATGATGTTCCCGCATGATACACCCATGCTGTGCCATGTATTTTGTCCCACAATGCCATCCTCCACCAGATATGACAGCTTCTGAAACGCTTTCACCGCCGCCGCTGTTTTAGGGCCATAAAACTCATCCAGTGCAACACTCGGCACCTGTGGATAAAAATAAGATACAACATTGATATGATACTGTGTTTCTCCCACACTCTGCCCGAAAGCCCCGTCTTTCAGCGAACCTGTGAAAGAATGGTCCGAAGCCTGCAATATTTTCCCGTCATAGAGCAGACCGCTGAACCGCCGTACCCCTTCATAAACATGCCGCAGCTTATACCATGTATCCCTGCCGACTACACCATCCGGCACGATTCCCGAAATCCGCTGAAACTGGCGCACCGCCTCCTCCGTATCCGTTCCGAATACACCGTTCGGAAGGGCAATCGGCGCAATCGACGGGTAATTTTCCGCAATCCTGTTTAATTCCAGCTGCACAGCCTGCACCGCCGCACCGCTGCTCCCTGCCTTGAGCGGATAACCCGGGTAAACCTGACCGGAAACAGGCGCGGCTTTTTCCTCCCCCTCCATTCGTTCCGAGCCGTGGAGCGGCGTCCCTGTGATGCCGTCCAAAATTTCGTTTACAATCCGGTTCACGTTTTCATACGTTCTGCCATGTCCACTGAATTTCCTATCATACTGCGGTAAAGCCGTCACATCGAATGGATAGCCCCTGTTCCTGTAAAAACGCCCGCCGATACGCCCCAGCGCAAACTGCAAAAGCAGAGAAACACGTCTGCGAATCATTTTTTCCGGAAGTGTCGGGTCAATCTCAGATGAAGCCGTATTTTTCATATATTCCGGAAAGGAAACCGTTTTGTTTTCTGCCGTTTCGTCCGGCTTTCCCATATGTACCGTTACGCTCTGCGGCAGTATGTACCATTTCTGTACCGCCATACTATTTCCCCCTTCCGCCTGCGCCTATTCCGAAAAACTCCGCATCAGCGTTGGCTGCAGCTCCACAGGCTGCTGTGAAGTGATTCCCTCAATAATTGCCACGTCCGTCAGCCTTTTCGTCAGATATTCCGGCGCGCTAACCTGCACGTCATACGCCGTATAGGGGCGCGCCGCTCTGGTAGCGCGGCTGGGCGCAGGCAACCGCAGCTTTCCTACATTCCCGTTCTCATCGCTCTCCACTGTCATGGAAAGCCCGTAGCCGTCCCCTAAATCCTTTGTCACCGTGACCCTTGCAGCTTTCACAGGCAATGCTCCCTGTGCCGTTGAGATCTGGAACGAAAGATACCCTTCGCCCTCGTTTTCCTCCCAAAAACGCTGGAGCCGCTTCAATATCATTTCCCTGTCAGAGTGCCCCGTGCTTTCCGCCGAAAAAATGTTTTCCTTGCCGAACCGATAGGGATACAATGCTGTCCCCTCCCCTGAATACAGAATACCACAGATATTCTATTCATATAGAACTTGTTTTTTGACAAAAAAATAGCGGAATACAATTCGCTTTTCAATTCCATTCCAGTTCCATCTGTTTTTGTAATATATTATATGAGAAACATTCGCTTTTCTTCTTCTATTTTCTATGGTAAACTATGGAAAATCTTACAGAAACGGGGTGTTTACTTATGAATCAGCCTTTTCCCAAATATATATTCGCTTTGCTTTTATTCGGCTCCAATGGGGTTGTTGCCAGTATGATTGCCCTGAGCAGCTATGAAATCGTACTTTTGCGCTCTCTGCTCGGGTGCCTGTTTGTTGTTTCCATATTTTTTATTGGGAAAAACAAGCTAACATTTCCCGCACACAAAAAATCCTTTATACTGCTTTGCGTCGCCGGATGCGCTACAGGCGCAACGTGGATTCTGCTGTATGAAGCCTACCAGAGAATCAGTGTGAGCATTGCCACGCTCTGCATGTATTTTGGTCCCGCCATCGTAATGGCTCTTTCCCCCTTCCTGTTCAGGGAGAGGCTGACCCGCCGGAAGGCTGTCAGTTTTCTGCTTGTTCTTTTTGGAATGGTACTGATAAACGGGCAGCTTGCTGGAAACAACTGTGATATTTTTGGCCTTTTCTGCGGAATCCTCTCTGCCATTACTTATGCAGCAGCAATTTCCTGTAATAAATGCGCGAAAGAAATCGGGGGACTGGAAAATACTGCCATACAGATGGTATTTACACTTTTCACAGCCGCACTATTTGTCGGCATCACGAGAGGCTACTCCATAAAAATTGCCTCGTCCGATATTTTCCCCATACTTATGCTGGGGCTGATAAATACAGGTATCGGCAGCTATTTTTTCCTGTCCTCCATGAATGTCCTGCCTGTGCAGACCGTTGCTATCTGCGGCTATCTGGAACCGCTTGCCGCTGTCATTTTTTCGATGCTGTTCCTACATGAAACGCTTATGCCCATTCAGGCTATCGGCGCAGTGCTGATTCTTGGCGGCGCAGTTTTTGGAGAATTGCGGCAGAAACAGCCATCAAAGGAAGCGGCTCAGTCTGTATAAGCCTTCCCTGCCTCCGTCTGTCAGGACATTCCTTTCGGGCGGAGGTATTCTCTTATAACAACGCTGTGACTGATTAATAAATATAAAAACGCCTGAAAATATACATCTTCAGGCGTTTCTTGTGTTCATTTTACGGCGCACATCTCCCCATTTTTCGGAAAGCCTTTGTCCGCTATTTCATTCATAAAGCGTCATTAAAAATCCATTTCCAAATCCTTCTGTCTGGATACCTGTGAAAATGAAATCACAGCATCAGTCTTTTTCATAAACAGCAGACCAAACGAACGCTTGCCACAGTTGCAGGCAATGGCAGAAGACGCCTTCTGGAGGTAAATCCGTTCAAACGGGCAATATTGAAGCACCAAATCCTGAATATATTGCAGGCTTTTTTCGTCCATACCGGCATATGTAATGAAAAGCACCCGCCGGTCTATATTTCTGCTGTCCATAAGCACCCTGCGTACATAGCGCCTTGCCACATGCTGGAAATCGCCCCAGAGCATCCCCCCGACAGTCATCCGGCTCTTTTTCATCACAATAATAGGATGCAGGAGCAATGCGTCACAGAGGATTTGTGTACGTTTGGAAATCTGTCCCGCTCGACACATCATATGCGTATTGTCGATGATAAAAGCTGAAGAAACATAGTTCTTCAGTTTCTCCACAGCTTTCACAATATCGTCCTTCGCCATGTGGTTTTCTGCCATAGACGCGGCAAACATCACCACCAGGCCCATACTGCTGGAAAGGTGCCCTGAGTCTATTACCGTAACATTTTCAAACGACCTTGCCGCCTCAAGCGCGTTATTATAGCCCTTGCTGGCATGCTTTGCCATCGCAATATGCAGCACGTTTTGGGCTTCGGTCAGTTTTCCCGCAAAGAAGCGTTCGTAATCCTCCACCTCCGGCGGCTGTGACCTGCCATCCCAGCCCGCCGCCATATGCATCAGCAGTTCATCTGGCTGTATCTCGACTTCATCCAGAAAACGCCCGCGTTCTGTGCAGACATAATATGAACATACCGCTATGTTAAATTCCCTGAGCAGGGTTTCCGGAAGGTCGCACACACTGTCTGTCGTAACCAGAAGCGGAATCCGTTTTGCCTGTTCAAAAATCAGGACATCTTTCCCGATTTCAGACTGTGCGGCATTCTCGCTCAGCGTTACCAGCTCCTTGGGCAGCACGCTCAGCACCGAAGCCTCCAAAAGCGCGCCGCTTACAGGCTTTGCAAGATAACCGCTGAAGCCTTCTTTCCGATAAAGCAGCTGGTTATCGCTCCCTGCATTAGCCGTCAACGCGATAACAGGTACGTCCTGACAGAGCCCTCCCGGCTGTGAACGCAGTGCGTGAAGGCATTGTATGCCGTCCATCTCCGGCATCAGGTGGTCCATCAGGATAGCATCATAATGCTGGTTCTGCGTCAGCTTCAAACATTCTGCGCCGCTCCGCGCCATATCCAGCTGTATCTTTGTAGCGGAAAGCAGCTTACGCACCACCATCAGGTTCATGTCGTTATCGTCCACGACAAGGATACGGGCATTCGGGGCTTCAAAGCTCTGCTGATACTGCTCACCCTGGTGCAGCTTTGTGCGGGAGGCAAGCGTAAACGTCCCCAGCTCCTTATCATCCACAATATCCTGTTCCAGCATGACGATAAACGTAGAACCTTTTGTATACACGCTGTTGACGCTGATTTCGCCGCCCATCAGATGCACAAGCTGCTGCACAATGCTCAGGCCCAGCCCTGTACCCTCGATGTGGCGGTTGCGCTCCTCGTCCACACGCTTAAACGCGTTAAAGATATATGGTATGTTTTCCTTTTTCACGCCTAGCCCCGTATCTTCTACCGTATACCAGACGCGTACACGGTTGAGCGTCAGCCGCTCACAGCGGATGGACAGCGTAACAGAGCCTTCGCTCGTATATTTTATGGCGTTGTTCAGCAGGTTGATTAAAACCTGCTTGATACGCACCTCATCGCCGCAAAGCATACTGGGAATAGAGGAATCCACATGCAGACGGAAATTCAGCCCTTTTTCCTGCGCTTTGATCCATATCATATTTACAATTTCCGAAAAAAGCGCGCCCGTTTCATACGAAACGTTTACAATTTCCATTTTCTTCGACTTTATTTTTGACAAATCCAAAATGTCATTGATAATGGTAAGCAGCATTTTGCTGGCGCCCTGAATATTTCTCGCATTCTCTGCCACATCTTCAGGGATATCGCCCCGCAGTATAATCTCGTTCAGGCCGATAATGGTGTTAATCGGCGTACGGATTTCATGGCTCATGCTGGAAAAGAAATGATTTTCCGCCTTATTCAGCTCCTCGATCTCCTTTTTCTGCTGTTTGGAAAGTTCATTTTCTTTCTCATAAAGCATATTCAGGAACATCAGCAGGACACTTGTCAGCACGCCCACCAGCACAACGGACGCCGCAGAATCGAAAAACGAACGCTCCTGCGTATTCTGCAAAACCAATTCCGGAAAGTTGAAAGCAATATAGTAGCAAAGCAGTGTTTCTATGGTACAGAGGACAAAAAAGAATGCCTTCCGTTTCCCCACCAGCGTAATGCTGATATAGATAAAGCACAGCACGAACCACTCCGGCATGCCGCTGTAAAATCCGCCTGCCGTAAAAAAGCTGAAAGGAAAAATCAGCAGCAGCAGTATCGTGATGATGGTTGCCCCGCAGTTGATACAGCCTTTTTTAATGCTGAACTGCGAAACAGCCGTAATCACCAGCAGGCTCACCGCCAGCAGAGGCAGGTTGTACCAAGTCCTGCCCAAAGACAGTATGAAAATCAACGCAAGCACACAGGTGCCTGTCGCCACACGGAACATACGTTCCCGCAGACCAATTCTGTGGTCAAATATAATTTCCAGCCATTTCTTTAGCACACCCATGCTCCTCCTATTCCAGTTTTGCAATGCTCTTGCAGACTTCCTCATACAGAAGCAGCAGCTTCAAATGATTCCGGTGGACAAAATCCATGTTTCCAGCTTTCCCTGCCTGTTCGATTGCCCTTGCCAGCTCCGAAAGCCCCTCCGCGCCAATAGTCAGGGACGTGCTTTTCAGCGCGTGGACTTTTATGATATAGTCCTCCCAGTTGCCCGTTTTATAGAGGGTCAGCAATTCGACTTCCTTCTCCCTGCTGTGTTTTTGGAAAGTATCCAACATTTCCTTATAAAAATCTTCCTCACCACAGCAGTAGTCCATGCCCAGCTTTACATTCAGCCCTGCCTGTTTCAGGGGCGCAAAGCGGGGAAATTCTTCATCTTCTTCCGGCTCAATTGCTTCCGGCTCAGGTTCTGTTTCCTCAAGCTGGATTTCCTCCGGCTCGGGTTCTGTTTCTGTTTCCTCAAGCCGGACTTCTTCCGGCTCGGGTTCAATTTCCGGTTCCTCAAGCCGGACTTCTTCCGGCTCGGGTTCAATTTC